>Ga0065711_1028586_pt1 | contig 40336 bp, 19 predicted proteins | sample Hoacrofraction12_FD_59098 | JGI IMG/M metagenome (GOLD analysis project Ga0065711, IMG submission 59098) | Hoatzin crop microbial communities from Cojedes, Venezuela - Epithelial fraction 12 v2 (version 2) | ecosystem: Host-associated > Birds > Digestive system > Esophagus > Crop | place... | reverse complement strand
GTGGACATCCAGATCGCTTAAGCGATCCCTCACACAGTCCTCCTCGACCAAGGGAAAGTCGTCCTCTTTGTAGGCTTCTTCTCTTACCTCTGGGGCCTGGGATTCCTGAGGGCCAGCCTTAGCACTGAAGACTGAAGCAAAGAAGGCTTACACCCTTGTATTCTGTTTAGATACTCCTATCCATACAGATAGCCAGGTTGAACAATGGAATTTACATGATATTCTGAGCTAAATAAATTTGTGTTATCGTATTCATGCATAGGATTCTTTAAAGGAAGCTTGAGTTGATTATATTATTAAACATGTGATGAGCTCAAATAATATCAAACTTAAATACCAGTGTCCTACAAGACTGAAGAGTGGCAATAGCAAGCCCATGTTGTAATATGTCCAATGGCATTGCTTCCAATATGTCCAGTTGCAGGCCTTGTGGTATTCAGTGCTATATCTATAATAATCTTAGAGTTCTGCTAAATTACCTTTTTTAACTCTTGTACATATCTTTTCCAGTTCTAACAAGGTTAATCCCGACAGCAATTTAGTCAACCTCCATATCAACATTAGTGCTGTGGCTCAAGTACAGATCAGAGGGTAAGTATTCCACTGTTTCAATTCAGAATGATAACTGTTCTTTGTACTGAATCTTTCCACATATAATAATCCCATGTAGTGAATCTTATGAGATATTATAATCCCAAACACCTTATCCACCAAAAACACCTGAGAGTTCTGAGGGAGTCTCACTCTTGCAAGCCTTACAGGATGGAGCTACTAAGGACTTACCAGGTCATGTAGGGCAGGACTGCAGTAAACATGGACTCCAGCAGACTTACTGAGTGTCTGTGCAAATGCAGCACAGTGTAGAATCCCACACTGTAGTAACACCAGTCAAAGCCAACATTTTACTTGGGCATTGAAATTGTGTATGGATGTTACTAGTACAAAATGCCTGTTCATATGCTTCTGCAATGACTTAGGCACTTAATTCTGAATACCAAAGCAGAGTCAGCAGTGCTGCTTTTGTGACTGGCATGATGAAACACATTATGGCAAAGTATATACTAATAGAGAGCAGAGTGAGGCCTTTGGAGAAAGTATGAATAAGGAATGAGCTATGACAAGAGATCAGCAAGCTGCTACTGTAGCATTCATACATTTCTGTCTGAAGCAGGTGCCTGTCCACTGACACAAGGGATATCAAAACAAGCACAGGATATGATCACAGATTATTATTTTGCTCTCTTTTTTCACACATAGCTTGGTTTCAGAAACTATAAAATGCAATTAAGTGACAAGAATATTTTTCATCACATTTTGTAGATACTTTCCAGGTTAAGAAGACTAACCCTAAGGCTAGAGTTAGGTGGAAAAAGGACTGGCACTCAAAGACTGTGTGAATATATGTTAATGCTTATGTTTCTGGAAAGGAGCAATTGAAAGACATACCTAACAAGACCAGAAAATGGTGTATTATTTCATTTTCTGTAGTTAGTGGTGATCTAGGGAAATTTGCTGGATAGGAAGAGAGGTGAAAGATGCAAAATGAGGAGGAAGGTAACACAAAAAGAGAAATAGAGGCTGAGGAAATAAGAAATAAAGGGGTTAGTTGGTGGGCTGCAGATGTGTGAGAAAATGTCGGGAGGCAGCAACTACCAGATGTTGCCATGGGTGGACACCCTGGTTAAGGGCTGGCTGAAGCTTCAATGCATCAGTGAAATGGTTACATACATTTCAGTGAAGTTGCTTGTCAGCTGCACAGAAAAATCTTACAAACTTTTTGTACTCTGCAAACTTTTCAGAAACTTTTTGCCTCCATCATGTTAATTCTGTGCCATAGTGTGTTCTTTTTAATAAAAAGTTCTGTAATAGGTAAACAGACACTGAAAAAGCACCAGAACATCCCCAGTTCTTACAAAGAGCATGCCCACAAGTGGAAAAAAAGTGGCTTGAATAACTGCCTGCAGTACTAAGAAACAGATCATTAAATACAGAGGAATTACTTAAGTGAATGACTTCCAGTTCCTTTCCTAAGTCTTTTAGTTTTCTTATTAGCTATAGCATGCATGTACAAAGGAAAATTCCCAAATGCTTTGTTGACAGATTTTGCTAATTACTCAGAAATGCTGAAGCATACAGCTCCAAGGGAACTATTTGCTCACAATTTCCTAGATAAAAATAAAAGAGAGACTGTGTCCACATTTGGACTGGAAAATGTCTTGTGTTGGTTTCCCTACTGCTCTGCACGGAGTTGCATGAAGTAGAACTGGAATCATTGTACATTTTACTGAGGAAAAGTAAGTAGTTATCAAATTGTATCTATGCATACATACATATATACTTGCACCGTAGACCCACGCAAATACTGCCTCTGAGAGAAAGGAAGAAATCTTCTTCAATATCCTATTCAAAAGAAATTCAAGATAACTACTTGGATATCGTTTATTCAATGAGCAGCTGCTCTGATAACTGGGACTTTATTATTCTGCTTACCTTTTTTCTTGTATACAAATGTAAGAGTTCTGTAGTTTTAATTGTTTCCTGCTGAAGAGCACGAAAGGAATGAGGGATTCAGGAAGGAGGTAATTTGGACAGGTAGGATTTGCAGCTGGCAGAATCCTTATTGTATATCCCACAGAAGTATTTTCTGTAGAACAGAATTCCTTTATCTTATTTTTCAGTGCTCGTTTGACTGATCATTATCACCTAAAAGTCTAGCAAAAATCCTTATCTAATAAATCATTCAAATGTTTAAAATATTCTAAGTTAAATGCAGAATAAAATAGTTAAAAGAGAATTTCTGTTTAATTTGACCTGATTTTCTTTCATGTCAAAAGCAGAAGTCCTCAAAATAAATGTAAAATCTGTTGAGATAAATGTTCTTATATACTTTATAATCATTTTAATGAAATGTCTACATTTACACTTCACATTTTGTAATTCTGTGAATTAGAAAAACACTGCACGGGGGATGTGGTAGAAAACACTGGTTTTTGAAACCTCATGTCTGCTTCTTTTTGTCTATGTATGCTTTCTGGTTTGCAAATTTTTGGAGTAGCTTAAGGGTCTCTGTGCCCTGGCTTTTGCAACAACATAGGAAAGTTCCTGTTCACCAACAACAATTAATAATTGAAATTCTTATTGGAAGCAAGGCCATTTATGAAATACAACGAGGTTGTCTAAGTACCTCATCTAAAATTACTTTTTAATGAATATGTTTCATTTCCTTTCTTATTTGGTTTGGCTTGTAAATTTATCCTCTGGCGTACTTGTTAGTACTAACTGCTGGCCTTTTGAAGTCTGGGGAAGTGTTTAGAGTTAGCAGGATACTCCAGGACACCGTAAATTCCATGAAGAGTTGTATTTTAGCTGGATGGTGTTAAGTTGTTCTTCTCCAGGATCTCTTGCTGCTTTGAGAAGCTGTATTCTGTAGGAAAGACATTCTATCAGACATTTCATTCATTGTATATGACAAAAGAGCTGGAAGTAGGAACGGTTTGTTTTTTCCTAAAGTATTTTAAAATGTCAGTATTTGCAACAAAAAAACCCAGTCTTCTATTCTCTTCTTCATGGGGCAATCTGCAGTGGTGCTTTCTCCGTTTAGACTCAAAGAAAAGTCAATTAACATTGGTGGAGAGCAGTCCATTGTTTTAGTCAAATGTTATATTCTGAAAAAAACCTCATTAGCAGTCCTTTTTGAACAGTCTTCTGTCGGCAAACTTCCATCTTTGGCAGAACAAGCATTGAAACTTCGTGGCTTTTCTTTAAGCTAAAGATGCTGGAAATCAACAAAACTGGTAAGAGCTGAGCCTTGTAAAGAAAGGGTAATACCATTTTAGTATCAAGAGCTACTTCAGTACTAGCAGATGACAGATGTCTGTGCCAGAACTCACCTACCATGCTGAAAGAAATTCTTGGGATCTGATTTCCCAACTTCTCAACAGTTGAATAAGGTTAAAGTTGGCATCTGAATGGGACCCCTCCAAGGAACTTCCAGTTTCTACGGGAAGCAAAATGCTTGTGATTCAAATAGAAACATTAACAGAAGACTACGTGGTCCTTTCTTGAGGTCAGACAGAGAAGGAAAGGAAAAATAAAATACCAGACAAAGAAAGGCGTCAAATACGAAGTCACTATTTTATTTATGTTCTATTTACATGTTGCAAGTTGCAACAGTCTTTCAGGAAATGCCTTAGCTGCCACTTCATTTGCGAAACAAATGGAAGCCTGGAGCACTATTTAGTCCTGAATTCAGTTTCTTGCTGCACCGATTTGCACTGTAACTTTATGGAAGTAATTCGCCCTATCTGTACCTTGGTTTCCCACCTGTAAAATGAGATAGACTGCTTTGTAAGGTTTGTTACAGGAATAATAACAGAGGTTATAAGGATTTACAGTCAAAGCAGTTAAATAAATATCTAATAATGTATTGCAGAGAAGGAAGATGCATAGCATTAGACATCTACAGGCTTTAAATGGAAATGAGAAAATACATTTATTTATGTATCATTACTCTAGTTTTGTGGGTAATGTATTCAGATACCTCGTCAGTGAGAGTGATGTAAATGCCTGACAGACTGCAGTCCTCTCTGCAAATAGAGAAAGAATCACTCCCTTGTCTGGAAGGGATCATCCATCAATTGAAGTATGAAACTAAAAGCACACCCTCAGAAGTCTGTAAGGACTGGGTAGTACTTTTGGAAGCATTCTATTGTTCATCTCACCTAATTCTAGTGAATGTGCCCAAATAAAATGCCCTTCAGTGCTCAGGTTTCTATAGTGGTCTTTTAGAAAAGTAGTGCAGCTCATCACTGGTAACCGTTAACAGTTTTAACCTGTTTTATATATTACAGAGTGTCTCACCCCCCAACAATTATCTTGCCGCTTCACAACTGGGAACCCAAAGATGAACCTACAAAAGAAGAAGAGCTTGGTCCTTTAGTAGAACACATCTATGAGGTAAAAATTGTGTATGTTGCTGCAGGACCTCATGCTGCTCCGTTTGAAATTCTGATGAATGTGGTTTGTTGTCTTTACCTGCAACTAGACAACAACACAAATATAAATATTCTAACTTTAGCACATGACTCAAATTTAATCTGGGAATTCACAACCCCAGTATCTGTTCATGTTAGTGGAGGAGATATTAGTTTATGCTAAGAGTCAGTCTTTGACATTTGATAAGAATTAAAAACATTACTGAAAAGCTCATTACAATCAATGCCAAATATTTTTAGTGATTTGACTGGTTTCTCATTAAAAGCTGTGAGTGTGGTTCACAGGAAAAAATAGGTTTCATTTAACATTTAGCTAACTGAAAAAAACCTGTAGACATACATGTAACTTGTTACCTCATCGCTCAGAAGATGTTCTGTTGAAAATAACTCCTAATGTTTAAAGTGTACAGATTTCTACCTTGTATTGTTGTTGGATTTTTTCTATTGATGATTCATCAATTAGAAAAGAAGAGTTCAGGTTAGAAACAAGTGCGTTGAATGAACTACATGGAATACAGACCATCTTTGGAATCTGATGGATGACTTTTATTCTAAGGGGTAAAAATATAAGCAACTGAGCTTAATCAGCAGTGTAAGATTACCATTTGCATGACTAATACTAAACTGTAGTGAATCAGACTGTACAATACAAAATATTATCTATGAATTCCTCATCTTAACACATTTCTCTGAACTGAAATATCTCTAACAAATCTTACTGTCTCAAGCATTTGGGCTGTTTATGGAACTATATATGTGACTTCAAATGTATTAAAATAGTCACAGTGATTATTTACAGTGATTAAAGAAACTGCTTTCATGGATTATTGATATCAGCAAAGCATAAAAAAGCCCAAACACTCACCCAAAAACCCTTTACTAAAGAAGATGTAAGACTGAAAGTGGGGTTTATTTGCTTCTAAATAAAGCTCATCAGTCACAAAAATTCTACACATTTTAAAAAAAAGGAGGTTCTCGCCTCTCTAGCAACTTTGAGTTCCGTGCTGTTCTGCTTCGCTAGCTCTCATGCCCAGTGTTAACACATACCCAAACTTCCTGTGGTCGTGATACTTTCAGATTGTAAACTGATGTAAGAAAACAATAGCCCAGATTTTTTAAATTTCTATTATTTCTATCTTTACTCATTTTCCCAGGAAAGAATAATGTCCTGGGATCTTACTTTAGGAAGATTAGTTCCTTTTTTTCTTTTGGGGAAATTTGAACTGAGAAGTGTTGAAAACAGAGTTCTTAACCACAAAAAATAGTTTAAGCTCTGCTATACCTTCTATTCCTGCACCCTGAAATGTGATTCTTTTGTGTCGTGAAGTTTCTTGAAGTTTCAGCTACTATTTTCAGGTATGTCCTGTTAAGGTTCATTGTATATGTTTGTATAGTGTATTTTACTAGTGTATTTTGGTTTCAGTTTTTTATACTTTTTTAGGTAACTTTAGCTCTTTCATATGTAGGAAAAAAACGGGAAGCTGGTAGATTTTTTGAATACAGATTCCGACAAAAGATGTTGTTCTCCTAGATTTGCCACTGGCTTTGTGACTAACATGGAGAAGTCCTTTTTCCCTATCTGACACAGATTCTCCATCAATAAAATGGCATTAATAATCTATACATCTTTCCCAAAGTACTTCCAGGCTGTGGAATTTGAAAATGTCTTAAGTGGTCGTTGCTGTGGGTTTTGTTGTTATTTACCACCTTGGAAAGTACTGATCATATTTGTTTGACAGCTGCACAATATAGGACCAAGTGCCATCAACAATACAGTTCTCCATGTCGGTTGGCCTGTGTCCAGTCGAGAAGAATTCCTTCTTTACATTCTTCATATTCAGACACATGGACCATTGCACTGTCAAACAAGCTCTCCTATTAACAAAATGCAAATAAAGGTAAGTCAGCCCCTTTTATTTCCATCTCTGTCACTTGATTTTTTTCTACTTCACGATGTGATGGAGCTTTTGGGGAATTTTACACAATTACCTTGAGATCATTCTCTGGGGTAAGAAGCAAGCTATAGATAGTCTATAATGTTTCTAATGTTACTGTTGTGTTGCATGGTATGTGTTTGGTTTCTGTACTCTGCTTATCAGAAGAAACTTGTATTTTGATTCAGTATACAAGATAATTTTTTAAATGGAAATTTGCAGGGTTTTCCTTGAGGATCATTTTTAACATGGCTTTTAATAGATGACACAAAATTTTTCATTTCTCATGGGGCCCTGAATATTCCTGTACAGAAGCAGTACATTCACTCAGAAAGTCATCTGTTCAATGCTAAGCAGATGAACTCCTGAACATGACATAAACGTTTGTTGTATCAAGGGATGCACATAGCTCTTCAGCTGAGTCTGATGCAGCCTAGTACTGGTTTGTTTATCAAAAGGTCTTACACCTGAACCTGTTAGCAGTGGGGAAAATCCTTTACAGCACAATAATGCAACATCGTTAAGTTGAAAGACATGAACTTCTCAGAGCTGTTCATTTAATAGACAGCAGCCATCCATCCAGTATTGTAGCACTAAGTATTTTTAAAGAGTGTAACACAATTTTATTTTTTATTCCAATACAAATGATTTACAGCTAATTTGTATGGTGATTTGTTTTTTTAGGATCATAGGCCAGTTCAGGTTGGAAGTGACCTCAGGAGTACTGTGATCCGACATCCTCCTCAAGCAGGGTCAGCTATGATATCACACTAGGTTGTTAAGGGCTTTATCCAGTCTGGTCTTTAAAACATGCAAGGACAAAGACTGCAAAACCTCTCTGGGCAAATTCTGCTGCTTCTTGATTGTTCTTACAGGCAAAAGGTTTTTCCCTGCATCCAGTCAAAACCTCTCTTGTTTCAACTTATGCCTGTTGCCTGTCACCGTCCCACCATGCACCTCTGCGAAAAGCCTGGCTCCATTTTTGTGATAACTTTCCCCCTCCAGTAGCTTCGGTCCCCCGCACAGCTTACTCATCTCTGGGCTGTACAAGCACTGGTCCTGCAGCCTCTTCCTGAAGGACAAGTGCTCCAGCCCTGAGCATCCCTGGGGTCCCTTCACTGAACTCATTCCAATATATTGATCTCTGTCTTCTGCTGAGGCTTCAAAAATGGGTGTTATATCTACATGTGGTCTAATGAGTGCTGAGCAGAGGGGAGGAATCACTTGCTCCTGTTCATACAGCCCAGGATGCTGCTGGCCCTCACTGCTGACAGGGCACACTGCTGGCTTGTGCAGCTTAAGCCAGTTCTTCTTCTGCAGAGCTGCTTCTTAGCCAGTCAGTCCTTAGCATGTTTTGTTGCCAGGGGCTGTTTCCTTGCACCGAGTACATGAGAAGATAAGTATTTTTAGTATCATATGCTATATTTTAGGTAATTATTATGTTCAACATAGTATGAGACACTACAATCTGCAAAATGGGAGTCATTTTAGAAGCCTATATACATTTTTACCTGTCTTAAAGTGTTAATGATTTTAATTTTTTGAAGAACATACTTTGAATATTCTATAAAGTAAAACTATCAACAGAAATTCTGCGTGGAATGTACTCCAGAAATGGAAGTTTTCATGTATTGCAACTTGATAAAAAGATTGATATAGTCTACAATTATTTTCTGGCTTAATCAGTATTAACTCATAAAAGTTACAACTTTGTCAGAAAGCTGACAAGTTTTTGTTTTTTCTAATTGGAAATGATTTTGTAATTATTTTAATCATGCCAGCAAAATGGAAAAAATTCTCCTGCCAATATTTTTGTTAGTGTTACTCCTAGGTGTTTTTTGCCATCCAGATTGCTTCCCCTTCCTTGGACACGGTTCTTCTTTCACAGCAGAGCTGGAGGTCTCAGAGGAGGTCCCGAAGGAAAAACTAACAAGGGGAAGCCTAGTAGCAGCCCCCTCAGTAAAGTGTCAATGTACCAGTGTCTAAAAGCCTGTTTTAAGATCTATGTTTGTGATGGCAGATTACCCCAAAAGAGCTTGATTTGGCTCTAAGTCAGATTTAGAAAAACACAGCTCGACATATTATCCCATCAAAAACAAGATATCCAATTTATGAAGTATAACTGATTCCAGACACTTCTGGAGTAAACAACACTTCTCGAGTTCAACCAGTAGCCTGTTAAACATCTTGTGGGGAGAGCTGCATTCCAAATGCTAAAAGTGCTATACGTCTTTTGGATTCCAGGAGAGATTTGAGTTCAGTACAGCGGATGAAAGTGGAGACATCTTTTTTAGTGAAGGAGATTGCTCATGACACAGGAGCTACGAGACAAGTCTTCAGCTTAAAAAGACAGAACTACAATATATACTTACAAGAATACAGAAAAACTGATGTATATCAAATACATTATGGCTAGATTTTTGTGTTTCACCCAGGAAGCCAGAGAGAGGTTCTGAGTCTACCCTTCTATATAGTTTCTCTAGAAGAAGAAAAAGGAAATAAGGGATAGGGAACTGAAGACAGAAAATGTTTCCGTTTTGTACCCAAAACACCGCAAGTTTGGAAACAAAGAATTTTTTCTATTAATCTTTTCCACCCTGTTTCCACCTATTTTTCAAAAGTGGTGAGGAGAAGAAGCTGAGCTGCTGCATTTCTATTTGCAAGCCTAGCATCTCTAAGCCACTGGTCAGATCAAGCTGCAAGTATGGGAAAAGGAGTCAGCATCTCCCCTCCCTAGCCACTGTGTTCTCTTCTAAGTTTCAGTTAAGAAGCTGAGATCGGAGCATTGCTGTCAGGAGAGCAGAGCTCCTGGGTAAAATAGTGCCACAGTTCTTAAGGACATTTACAGGCAATGTATTTTTTTATTATTTGTTTTTTAGTTTTTTCAATTTGCTTTTTCTTCTCCCACTTGATAATGACTACATCTGTTAAATAAACAAGACTAAATTCTTGTGAGGCTTGTGTGAAGTCTTCCTGTAATAAGGAACTAATGGTCTATTTGTCTTAGCAGCATATGGCTTTACATGCACAATCATTATTGCAAAAATTTAAACATCCTTTCTTTATTTCAGTTTTTCAAAGCACTGAACAGCATGAATACACAAATCAGCTTTCAAATATGTAATGCTTATCTGCTGCTTCAGATGGGAAGAAGATACAGAGACAGCTTCCTTCAGGTTTTGTATAAACATTGGGATGCCTGGCTCGAATTTCCAAATAAGGCTAAGGACATCACATGCCTGGCTCCTCTTGGATTTCAGAACCTAGCTCTGTTAGGCTGCTTGGGCATTTCCCCTTTGAAATTATTTAGTTTTTCAGTTTCAGTTAAAGCAGTATATTCGTCCCCATTGCTGAATTTCTTGTGTCGTGGAAAGGTTTCCTTTGTGCTTTGTTGCTTCTTCCACAAAGACAAATCGAACCTGTGCACACATAGGAGGACTCTTATTTAGAGACTTTTCCTTTTCTGTAGTTTATCTTTCACTGAAGGCAGTGAGGGATGTAAAAAGAAAATAAAGTCATGAATCTGGCAAAAGGTGTAAAGAAGAGCAGAAGGACTAACCCAAGATGTGGAACAGATTACCTTGCAGAAGAACTCAGCACACTAGGATGCTTCAATCTAGAAAGGAGGTGACTATGCACAGATGTGATCTACAAGATCAGAAGTGGCGGGAAGAGTGTGGGTGGGGGTTGACTGCTCTGTGCCTGTTCCTGGACAGGAATGGAGTGTGTTCACTGCACAGAAATCGGAGCATCCAATGAAACCTGTAGAGCCAGATTCAAAACAAGCAAAGGGAAGTGGTGGTTCATGCAACAGGTATTAGGTGTCTGGAACCTGTTGCCAAGGGAAGTAGTCAGGGTTAGAAGTTTACATGGTTTTAAGAGGAAACTGGACAATTTTGCACAAGAGAAGTCCAGTGAAGATTAATAAATGAACAAAATCTTCATGCAGATCAGGAAGACCCTGAGCTCAAAACATTTGGAAGCTGAAAGTTATTAGGTGAGAGCATTGTGTGTGCATGCCCTGTTCTTCTTGCTCTTGCTTCCACATGTGCTTAAAGGCAGTGTTGAGATGGACCTTTGGCCTGAGCTGGTGTTCATGATGAGTTGGTTTTTTTTCCCAGATTGATGGCAAAAAGTAGTTTTATGGAGCCAGTGCGTATAAATACCAGAGTTATACGCAACAGTTTCCAACTACAGTAGACAGTACAGGGTGACACACATGACACATTCTCAATAGTTGAGCGCTGGCTGTGGTACCATGAATGAGGCGTCTGTCGGGGAAGCAGTGAAATAGCAGCTAAAATCCTCCATATTGCTAAGGTACATCCACTAACATGAGTGGCAGGAGCTAACCTCTTCCAGAGGCAGTGTCTCCTCATGCTGCAGAGCTGTTATTACTCTGTGTAAGTCCTGATCTGGAGACAAAATAATACCATTCAACGCATTGCTCTTGAATGCTGCCTGACACCTCTTGTATAACAGCTTTTACACAAAGTCCTCTTCCAGAACATTTCTGATGGAGTTACACATTGCAGCAGAGGGTATTGCCTGGCTAGAGAAAGAGGAACGCTAAACCAGGTTTTGAAATGAGAAGTGAAAAACTGGAGAGGTCTGGAAATCTGCTCAAGGTGACAAGGCTCGGGAGAAGAAAGCAGTACAGTTTTCCCTGGTGGGGAAGCCGAGACAGTCCATTGTAGTTAAAGGGAGGGAGTGAGAATCCATTTAATATAAGGGATGGTGTGCTAAATATGTGGCATGTAAAATAGCTACAGAAACAGAGTTGTACAATTCCATGCTACTGTCTCAAGAAGGATAAAACAATTTCTTTAACCTGAACATCCAGGCCACTGGAGAAATTCTGCTTCAAAATTGTTTCTTTTAATCACAGAGGGCTCTTTTCCAACCTTTGCTGTAATAATTCACTACTGAAGATGCTAACACTACAGGATCTATGAAAAAAATAAGTAAAAGTCATCTAGTATTCAAATGGATCTACATAAGTATCAGTTGTGATCATATATTGAATGCTTCTTCAAAGGCATGTTATTATGTTGTGGTTCTTTTAATCTGTCATTTTTAAAGAAGCCTATATATGCTGGTGAAAGAATCCTGGAAAGAGAATTCCCACATGTTATCACATTGAGAGGGAGAGATTTACTAGCTATTCAACTGTTCCTTATTGCAAAAAGACAATGTTAACCTAATTAAGCAACAAAAAAAAAAAATTCTTATTTTTGCATAAGGAGTTTTCATCAGTTAATAAATTATAGTTTCTTTCACTTTGCAGGATGCTTTTGACTGAAGATCTCAGACAATGTCAAAATAGTTCCTTCTTTAGCCTCATAATTTTCATCAGATGAATGGTACAAATTTTCCTAGTACCACGCAGCATTAGTGTGTGGAAGGTTTGGTGTTTATACCTATTCTCTTCCCTTTAGTGCTACAACATTTCTTACAATTACAAACATTTTCTTTAGGAATTTGTTTAAGATATTTTGTGTTCAGGGGTTAAAGGAATTAATAAGATGGATCTGATGTAGCTCTTTCTAATCAGAGGCCCGTAAAGAAATGTCTTGTCTATGTTTAGCTGAGTTAACGTTGAGATGTTATTACAAATTTTCACATATATTTTATTGCGATTTTACATTATTGGATTGTCATAAATTAGAATTTATCCTTCCCTCCATAGCAATTGGGTTCCAGGCATTCTCTGAGGCTTCTGGAAAGAAGCCGTAAGTGCTCTGTGTAGAAATTAGAGACAAGAATAAAAACACGTTTTAATCAGAGAACAAAAATCTGTGAAGATAAAGCTGAAAAGAATGCTTTTTAATATGAGATTAAAAATGATAAACCTGTTGCATTATACAAAGTTGAGTTGTTACCAAAAGAAATCTGTAACAAATAATGATCAAAAGTTGTGTTGCTAGAATTCAGATTGTCTTTTTTTTTCTTTTACTTTCTAAACCTGGACAAATCATTGTATTTCAATAGGTAGATTCCGATCTGAACTAATGACCAGATTTCAGTGCAGCAACTTTGAATTTATCCTGTTATAGAGGTCAGAATCTGGCCCCAAGAGTCGAACAATTTAAGTACAGCAATGAAACTGACACCACTAAAAAGTGGAAAAAAATGTTGTCTACTGTAATTCCTATAGCTGGGCAATATCTTGCTGTGTTATTACTAATCATGCTCCTAGCTGAAGACAGTATATTCTCATGGTTGTGCTGTTAAATTGAAAAAAGAGTGTTAATCCAAAATTCAAGACCTCCAAGAAGGGAGCAAATCTGTTAGAATCATTGTATGAAAATGTCTCTGCCATTCACATTTTTTCTCTTTGCAGTTTGCTGTTCCACAAGACACTCCCGAACTTGCTGCTTTTTTATATAATTCCACAATTTCTCATTACATCAGGAGAAGGGATGTCACAGTGGCAGAACCTCACAGGAAAAACTCTGCAAAAATATTGGTGAGCTATCCAGAAGATATAAACTGGGACTACGCATGCAATATATCAAGGTGGCTGTTGGGTTGACTGCAATTTATTTACAGATATGGTTCTAAGTGATTTTTAACATTTTAGTTTAAGGTATCATTTATTATGTATCACCATGCCAGTGATACAGATTAGCGATTTTATTTGACAGATTTTTACATTAAAAATCATGCATGCCAAATTCCTGGCTGTCTTACTCCTGGCTGTTTGCAGGTCATGCAGTGGCACACTTATCACAGCAAATTTCTTCACAGATATAAAGAATGGGCCCCTCTGCCACAAGCTAAATTTCAGATTCTGACTTTTGAAATGTAGTTCTCTTCTTATTAACTTGACTCCTAGCATGCTGGCTCTTTTGTAAGGAGTAGCTCACACTTAAAATTAGCATTTTCTTATAAAGTAACGGTTCTGACATACAAATAGCTTGGAGTGTATTTATTCCTGCAGTAAATACTTATCTTCCCACGGAAAGGTAAGACACTTCCCCTTTACAGTAGCACAGACAAGCCAAATGGGACAGGTCCCTGCATTGTTAACATTCCAGACAGTGCTGGAGCAAGAGCAAAGATCTCTCTCCTAGGAAAATAGTTCTGATTAGTCAGTCTGGTACCTGAGTATTTGGACTTGGCTGTATTTTCAGAAGGTTGAGTTTTTTCCATTCCTGCATTTGGTGTCCCATCCTTAGCATACTTCAGCACTGTAGGTATCAGCTCCCCCTTGCCTAGAGGCAGTGTTCAGACTCCCTGACCTTGGGAGGTCATGAAATTCATGCAGTAAGTGCTATCCATTTATTTTTACGAACCTTGGGCAGAGTTTCTTTCATGCTGTCTAGTCTCTTGTTAAGCTGTTTAATGCAAGCTCATGTTTGCATTCCTTGACATCACTAGAATTTGGTAGGAAGAAAGAACATTGCAGACCTAAGTATTTTGGAGTAATAGAATAATTATACTGCTTCTGAAAGTTAATTTGGCAATTTTTGCAACAGGAAGAAGGTGGCATCTGAAAGTAATGAATACCATAATGTTATTAAGAACAAAATCACAGATGAACCCATTTTAAACAATAATCACTGTTGATTCCTATGTAATTCTTCCATCAAGCTAATACCCTGGGAAGAATCTGATTCCACTGGAGCTGAAGGAAGAATGCCTGGGCTTTCAAACACATAACAGTCAATACTGCAGAACATTTAATCCATTCTTCAGTAATACCTTAATTATCAGTTATCTTGTTCTGTGATTAGTCTCATATGCTGCCAACATAGAAATTACTGCAGCAACTGAAAGTGGTCAGCCAAGTTCTTAAGTATGTACTGTGTCTGCATCTTAAAATACGAAGCAGAGATTTTTCAGCTGCTTGATGTAGACAGATGGTATTTAGCTGAGTTCTTAGTAATATAAAATTGGCACTGTGATGAGATGTCTTCTCGTACAATATACTTTTGATAAGCACAGATTAGCATAGGATTGGGTACAGTCTTTACCACTAGAAATATAGCAGGACTTTTTCAGGATGGGCATAGAAAAGCAACATGTCATTTGTTTAGTTAGAAAGGTGTCCTAATTTTGTGTGCCTTCAGCATTGCATACTACAGATCCAGAAAAATTAATCTTTTTTTTTGACACGTTTGAAGTAGACATGGAAAGTGAATGTTGCTCTTGAAAATGACTGATTAGCCAAAGGTAATTATTTGTTAAAATTTGTAAATTTTTTACAGAAATTTTAAGTTAATTTCATTTTCATCAAAGCATTTTCATAGAGAGGAAAAATTTTCTGAGAACCTCGTATTCTATTTATATTGTTTATTAAACATTTGGTTTCTCTTCCATTAGTTCTAATGTTACAGCGTTCTGAAAATCACTACAGGCTAAATGCATTACTAAGAAAAATAGAAATATGTGATCAGGTCCTAAAATGTCAGCCAAAAGTAGACTTTTCTGCATGCTAATGATTTATTTTGTTCATATGTGTTTTTGGCCACTATGACTAATGAAAACAGCTCTCCTCCTTCCTGCAAGATAAATAAATGTGGTTGGAGGATGTTTAAATATGAAAAGCCAAATAAACAGATACTTGAAATACTCATTTTAAAAAAAGGTTTATAGTTGCATGTTCCAGGGTTTACAATTTCATTTTCAGGCAGGTTTAGAAAAGAGTGATTAAGCATACAGCTTTTCTTAGCTTGTAATAAGATAGAGATTGTGGGGAAAGCTGTTATAAAGATAGAGGATTCCTTAAGGGTGTTTTCAGATCTGTTACATACATCATCATCTCATTTTCTGAAGTGTGGGATTTGGTAGTGCAGCCATTCTCACTCTCCCGAGGGAATGTACTTGTGAAAACTTAGCTTTGCTTTCGAGGTCACTGTACCCGCTGTCAGGAGTGTCAATAAAGCATCTGTAAGGGAAGGACTGATACGAATCAATTAAAACCTCAGCCTTCCTTCTGAATCAACCTAAAACTTTTCAGGTAAAACCCATTTGTATATATAAACCTATACATTTTTTTACAGACTCATTTAATCATTTTTTCTATGAGATCTTTCTTTCTTTCTATGCCCCAGACAACTACATTATTTCTGTGGTTATCCCATAAGACTTTGCTCATTCCCTTCAGTGGCTTCCAGTCAGCTTTTAGCCTTTTTTTGTGACATTCTTCTGGCAGACTTTAACAGATTATATAGTTTTGACTTGCATTGCTTGGCTTTTGTCTTCAACTCTGTGTATGAGCCAGAATCAGGAACACAGCAGGCACATTTCATGGACAACAAGTTTCAAATAGAGCAACTAATGAATCTCAGTAAATGATCTGGCTGCTATAATGTAAATACCAATAAGAAAATCAGGAGCGTTAGAAGAGGTGAAAGATTTAGGAACAGAAATAAAGACTTCAGGAACAGAGGACGGAAGAAACCCATGCTGAAATCACAAAATGACTGATAAATACAAAGCACATATTTCAAAGGATTGATAAGTACCTGGACGTTTTAAGAGTTCTTCAGACTAGATATTGTTGAAAATTATTACTTTTATTTTCATTACTACAGGTAGGTGGTTGTATTCATTGCTGGTGCAAAAAGAATCTCCCTCTTGGTTTATAGTTCTCGTGATGACTCTTGGGGTATCTCATGTAAATTAGATTAAATTACTGATTTCAGACCACTTAACTGCTTTATTTCGCTAATTTATAGCCTTTGAAAGTGATTGTATACATTTTTTAAGTGTAGGTATGACTTCCCTTTATTTTGTACACAGAACTGTACAAATGTGAAGTGTATCCTTATTTCCTGCACTGTGGGACAACTGGAAAGAGGGAAGAGTGCAGCGCTAAAAATCAGGTCCAGGCTATGGGCCCAAACATTCCTGGAGGTAATGCACACAAAAATCTCTTTTTATACACAGAGACCCCTGCATCTTTTATTTGACCAGATATTGAAGAACACAAATGATGAAATTAAATGGGCCAAATGCAGTTCCTTTTTCTTATCACTTTCTTTGAAGATAACGCCTCCCTGGTGTTCAAGTCACATGCATGCTGCTTACTTTTATTTTTCTCACTGTCACTCCCTCTCAAATTCATGTCCTGAATTTTCTTGCCTGAAAATTCCCAGATAATTTTTAAACACCTTTCCTGATTTTGTTTCTGCTTTTCTGGACTGGCCCAAATCTCTTAGGTCTCTGTGATTTGCTCTGCATTCATAACATCTTTCCCAATGAAAGGTTTTTCTTGGAGCCAAACAGTAGATGGTGTAGACTGTGTCCAGCTTAAAAAATTCATTGTTATTCATTCTTCATTAATCCAGGGAAGAGTAATGTGTATCAACCTCATATGACATACAACACTTACGTAGTGAAAATCTGTGACTTGCTACTAAAAAGAAGGGGCAGCGCAGACCATGGAAAAAATTAACTTCTCTTTGCAGATTCTTGCATTTGCAATCTCATCAGCTCTCAGAATTGTACTTGCACTGCATAAGGCAGAGGGATTGCACTGTGAGCTGTTACCTCGCAACTGGCCATGTGTCTGTAGTACTATGTGGTTGTCATATCTTTAACACCGGGCAGTACATTGAAAATTTATAATTCAGTTTGCTGTTGCTAGGAAATAACTGCAGATCCTATCTTGATCAAACTGACTGATTATCACCTTCCTTCTTTGAGGAATTTAGAATTCCCTAGTCTTTCTACCTGCAATACAAGAACCTTCCTGTGTTCCCCATACCTGTGGGAGAACAATGATTTATCCCCACAGTACCTCTTACCCTCACAAGAGAAGAGTTGAGGTTCTTCAGCTTACAACAGGAGCTTTAAATTAAGCTCCTCACACCTTTTAAGTTAATTTCTTCCTTTCCTCAAATGTGAAAGTAGATAAAAGAAATTCTTCCTCACTTAACTTGCTTTCCTGGAGAAATGAGAGAGCAGATGGGCCAGAATTTACAGAAAGCTGAATGCCAGCTCAATAGCTAACCATCATGGCTCCAAATCCATAACGGGTGCATACTTTGGAGGCCATGGGTCCCTCTTGCTGTACTGGACTATGGCAGCGGTTATCAAAAGGATGACTTGAAAGGTCTTTTCTACCTCTCTGCCAGGACTTAAGGTCACACATGCTGTTTCTTCTGCAACAGCTATTAGCACCATTGTGAAGAGAGCATAGAACTATGCGGCCTTGCTTGAGAGAAGGTGATTTCTGCCTAGCTCAGTAACAAAGGACATCCTTTCACATACTAGGTGAATTAATTCCTGATTTGTCAGCACATTTTCTTTCTATTAACAAACAATCCTGAGAAATTCTCATATCCTCTCTTCAGTTCCCTTAACACAAATACAATGCTTTTAAGAGGAGGCATATTTAACAAATGTGTTTGAAAGGCTAGACTGGAGGTGCTTCACTTAGGTTTGCTAAATGAGTCATCTGCTAGCGGGGAAAAAAGAGCAGGCCCAAAAGCTTGTCAGCTTAGATGTCTCTCTGTCCTTCCAAATCTGGGTAACTGGGGTGGACATCTGGCGTAAGCTTTTGCAAAGATCTTACAAAATTTTCCACACAGAAAATATCAGTATGTAAATATCTCCGCACTCATAGGAGAAACATACATATTGCAAAACATGATGGGAATTTGATTCCAATTTTTTCTAATTCCAATAAGAGACTGTTCAGCCTTTGCACACTGATTAGGCCCTGCTAAGTTCAGTTAAGAACTTAACTGTACTAGTTCACTGTTCCTAACACAAAGAGACAGGCTGAGAGGCAGATACTATCCTTGGCTGGAACAACCTGTGATAATTTTGACCACTGCAGTGTCCAAGCAATATCACAGTGAACCTTCCCCATATTCTTCACCAAGCAAAAGATTAGCTTGCTTAGGTAGCTGCCTTACTGGGAACTGACACATTCTGGATCCAATCAAGTCTTTCTGTTCGTTGTTCTGCTGGTGAACTCTAAGTAACTCTGTAAGGGCCAAAAACTAGGTCTCGTGAAAAAACAAACACATAAAGGAAACCCCTTGCACAGATCCTTAGATGCCAATTTTGTAGGCTATTTACAGCTATTTCAGTGAGAATTAGCCTCATAAAAGTTTTCCTAAGAAGTCCGGTTTAGTATGTAACAAGAAATAACTGTAAGAGATTAAAGCGAAACGAATTTAATGAGAAACAGAGAGTGTTTCTCTGAGTTTTTGGTTGTGTCAGAGGATATGTGACAGTTGGAACAAACTAGCTATAGAGGACATGAAATCTCCTTTTAAGCCTAGTTAGCCTGACTTAGGTTCAGAAGAAGGATAAGTGCATGAAATTCAGTGGCGTGTCTAATGCAGGAGCAGTGGGACTCATCTCATCTAATTTTAGTCATCTGAAAGTTAGATGCCAAAGCTGGTTCCTAACTCTGTAGCCAGTGGCAAGACAGAGGGGTGTCTTCAGAGGATGCTTTATCCAGCTGCTTTGAAACACCCTTCCCTGCCTTCCTTCTGCTCTGGATGGTGGAGAAGGGTCACAGCTGTGCCCTGGGACACAGGTGTGTGCAAACACACCAGGCAATGCCAGTGCTGCAGTAGCTCCTTGCTCCTTAATAAATCCCACTTGCTACTCCTGTACCTCCCTTCACTCAGTGAGCTCAAGGCAGAGATGGAACCTTACACCAGCCTGTGGGCAGGGGCAAGGATAAGCCATTCTGTAGGCTCCCTGGGTGCAGAGACCTCATGGCAAACACTCCTACAGGTACATCCTTTGCTTTGCTTACTCCACTGTCCTTACACACCCTTGCTATCAAACAAGGCTTTTTATCGGCTGTGATGATTTTGCCTTTTATCTGTATCCTTAGGAAGCATTTCTATTTCCTTCGGACCGTAACTTACAAGCCTTGTAAAGGCTCAGAAAACTCCACTTAAAGCAACCAGACTTTTTTCCAAGTATAAAAAGGTAGTCCCCAGAGAACTGTTACATCCTCTCATTTTTGTCTAAGAAGATGCCAGAATAACATGACCCCTGCTTCACATGCAAACATATATTGAGAAAAGAGAGAGAGCAAATAGTGTAATGGGATCTGGTTGCCTTCCTCCTACTTGCCTCAAAACTGTTCCCCTTTTTACGCCCCCTTTTAAAATTAGCAGTTATACAGCCATCAACATAAAAGATGGTAGAGCATAATTAGTTTCCTAAAAAGGGCATAATCTGCTCTTAGTAAGCTTGTAAACTTCTAGTTCCTAAGGTTATTTCAGAAGTAAATTAAAGTATACCTAAATAACAATTGCTCTTAGCTAGGCTGAAATATACAGATTCAAACTGAGGATTAAAGTACAGTCAAAATAATCACAATGTGGTGGTTCTGAACCAGGAGGGACTGTTCAAGGGCCAGACTGAACCTCCCAGTCATGGTTTTGTAAAGAAACTTAGACAAAAAGTTGCTGTCTCTACAGCAACATCCCAAACTCTTCTGCACATGAATTAAAGTGCAAAATTTTCATATACCAAAGAAAGCAGGATAATGGTGACATACAACATTCCTCAACTGTGTTGTAATCTAAATGAAGATATGATGATCTGCAGAAGAAAATGTTTGTGCTCATTAAAGCTGAGAACACACTGTCATTATGCATTTTCTTCTCATAGGTATGCTAGTGCAAACCTGATAAGAATTTGGTTGAAAGTGATTGATTAATGCAGGGTTGAAATAATTCATGTTTCTCATTGAAGTTATATATGGATCAGCCTGTATATTTTGTTGCCACAAAAGATCAGTCATGGGTTGAGTGACTCCTTCCTCTTCCACTTAGTTTAACTGACAACAGCTGACCCCTTTGCCTCTTGACAGTTGTAATCTGTCACCTTAAAACCCAAACTCCCATAACAAATAACAGTTAAATGACGTGCAATGATTAGACATGTTTGAGTAAATAAAGCAGCCCAAATTTCCCAACCAGCTAACAAAGATAGAGACAGACATCGTGCAAAGGCCAGGAAGAATCACAGACTTTTTTGGATTAACTTCAAAGCCTGGCTGTAAATATGAACCCTCTAGTAAAGCTGACTTTTGGATTCAGATTTGCTGATTGAGCAAATAATAGCCTGATTCATGCAAAATAGAAACAACCTTACATGGTTATGTTATGTTGTGTTCTCTTAAGGCTCTATTATGGCCCTGTTTGTCTAATCATGGTATTTCTGAGTCATCAGAGGGAGATCCAAGGGGATATTGCCCAGCATTCTTTGAACGCTGGTGGGTACTTTTTAATACAAGACTCAGGAGCTGGCTAGTAAAATATCTGTTTTGAAAATGTATTTCTGAATGATGAATCTGTACCATCTTTCTGATTTGCCACATCCTTCCAGGCTCCAAGCTCTTTGGACACTTATAGCACTGTGGGAAGTGGAACTTGGCTCATTCTTGACTATTATTTCACCCTGTATTGAAAGTTCCTTCCAATGATAAAAATTTCCTTCTGGGAAAGCTTGGGGAGGCAGTAATGTAAAGAAACCACATAGGTGTGCGAGGTTCCCAAGAGGTTTGAAGTTTATTTTATTTTCTTTTAATTCTGTTGAATATAAATGCATTTTTTCTCTCTTGACTTTTAGACAGTTCCAGATACTTGAATTTGGCACCCCTGGCTGCATGAACTTTAATAGCTAGGATGGAGAAAAATCTAGTTTTAGTCTGAGAAAGCTGAAAAGCAACAGAAACATGGCAGACACAGTGTAATCGGGTGCTCCCTTAGTACACAAAGCCATGTTTTGCCGCCTCTGTTAAATACTTGTTATTTCAGTGTTTCTGAACATGCACTGCTCCTGTTTCCTTTTTGATGCCTAAATATGGAAATATATGTTTGACATAATAAAGGTGATGAGTGCTGCGACACTCACATCTTAAGTGCCTGGCCCCAGACTGGAATCCAAAACCTGAAATTAAATACCTAGTCTCCCTATACAGCATACAGAGACAATGAGATCCCTCAGACAAATTGATTTGTGCTGACCATCAGAGTGGTACATGAGGGCTATCACTTAAGGGAGGATAAGCACCCGAATCACGATTAAACAGAAATATTTCCAGCCTCTCAGAAGGCAGAATCCAAACATTACTCAGGAGGTACCCACAGCATTAGTTGAAAGACTTAAGGAGGACTTTGTTTGTTCAATATTCAGTGGCAGAAGTTAGAGCTGGCAGTCTAGTGATTAGAGAATTCATGACTGGAAGATGTGAATTCAGTTCCCTCCTCAGCTTGAGAAACCCCACATCCCTGCTTTATAGAATGATGGTGTTCACTTCTGCATATCTACAAGGACATAAAAAGAAGTGAAGAGGTCTGGAAGGGTACAGAAAATGAGAAAGAGCCTGATGTAATACCTTGTTATTTTGGGCCATCAGCTAGAAGTCCTTCCAGACCTCTGATCTCCCTTTGCCTTCGTTACCTAGCACCTGGAGCTATCATCACAGTTAGAGTGCATGCTCTGATTGTACTTCTTTGATGAGAAATTTTGTTGGGAATCTCCATGTTTTACTACTGGTGAACTCAGAGACTCATTTTAGTGTGGCAGAAATCCTCTAGGCCAGGCAGTGCTTTTGGGACTAGGATTCAGTTTAGCTGTACAAAGGCCGTTGGAGGCAGAATCATAAAATCATATTCATAGAATCATAGAAGAGTTTGGGTTGGAAAGGCGCTTGAAAGGTCACCTAGTCAAGTCCCCCTGCAATGAGCAGGGATGTCTTAACTAGAGCAGGTTGCTCAGAGCCCCGTCTAACCTGGCCTTGAATGTTTCCAGGGATGGGGCATCTACCACCTCTCTGGGCAACCTGTTCCAGGGTTCCACCATCTTCATTGTAAAAAATTTCTTCCTTATATCTAGTCTAAATCTACCCTCCCTTAGTTTAAAACCATTACCCCCTGTTCTATTGCAACAGGCCCTGCTAAAAAGTCTGTCCCCATCTTTCCTATAGGCCCCCTTTAAGTACTGAAAGGCCGCAATAAGGTCTCCCCAGAGACTGCTCTTCTCCAGGCTGAACAGCCCCAACTCTCTCGGCCTGTCCTCACAGGAGAGGTGTTCTAGCCCTCTGATCGTCTTTGTGGCCCTCCTCCGGACCTGCTCCAACAGGTCCATGTCCTCCTTGTGCTGGGGGCTCCAGAGCTGGACGTAGGACTCCAGGTGGGGTCTCACCAGAGAATGCAGATAACCAGTGCATTGGGACCACACAGACTGTCCTCTGTGCAGCATGTGTGTGTTTGCAGAGGCTTGGAAGTCAAAACAGAGATGAACTGGTGGACGTGGTCCAAAACAGGTGAGAGATCTAGCTCTTATATAAGCTCCTTTATTGAATCACTTTTCTCCCTCTCCTCTTTACTATGGGAGCAATTATTGCATTTGTAAGTGGGATATGACCCCAAGGAACAATAGGTTCTATTCTCAGCATAGAACCTCTTTGTATGCCCAGTGGAAAACGTCTCAGTCAAGGCAAGCTTACTTAGTGTTTTCAAGGCATGGATCTGCAGCCAGATTAAATTCCATATCTGCGGATGGAAGTAGGGAAGCACAGAAAAATTAGTAAGAGATCTTGGTCTCTCACTAATTGCCATATGTAAGCCATATATGGAAGTTTAAGTATTTTATTTTAATTCAGACTCAGAATTAAAAGCCATAAATTTGATGTGCTGCCCTTCAAGCCACATACAATAACAAAAAGAGGAAGTTGTCAAAGAAATTTGCCTTTACGTCAAACAACTGTTGTTATTTGAAAAAACAAAATAAGTAAAAAAACAAAACCGTGTGTGGCCAAAAATACTGTATTATACTGGATTTTTTTTTTTGTGTGGAATGAAGGCTAGAAAGAAAAAGACCTTGCCACTGGGGTGAATTAGCGGGAGATTTTTCGGGTGTGGGCTAGTTTTGTTTTCATGCATTGTTATTTAAAATAGTGCCAAAATGTTAACAAGAGTAGAACATGAGACTCTTGCTAGATGTGCTAAACTATAGGTAACATAAGGTTTATGAAGAAATAAACATCTTAAATTGATAACCATTAATATCTGTATATTAAAGTGTTCTGAAATCACAACAAAATATCTGCCTCTATCATAATTTAAAATAGTCTGTTTAAAGGAATGTAAAAGATATAATATGTGAAGTGTAAGAAGTTAGAGATGAGGATGTGTTGATTTTCAGATGAGTTGTATTGTCTTTGGTCACAGATACACTTGGGTGGACATACCCTCCGGTTACAAACAGCACAAGTACTTTTTGACCATGCACAGAGTCTTACATAGATTTCTTTAACAAATTAACACAAGAGCAAATAGTTGTACAACCTCTACTCTCAGCATTTATGTAAGCTACTCTATTTGTTGGCAGTAGTTCAGGTTTTTGGAGGTATGATTCAAAGAAAGCAAGCTAATGAATTCCCAAAGCATATATTTAAAAGGTAACACCATACTGCTTACCCTCTTGTCTCTAAAATGTGCCAGACTCCAGCAGACACGAAGGGAAGCAAGTTTTAATCAAGCAGGGCCAATATTGTTACAACAGCACTGAATGCTATATGCAACAGATGTAAGTTCTGGGAGGGAAATTCCACCGGAGCATGCAGCTTGCAGTAGAGAAAGTACATGGCCTTCAGTTAGGGTGACTTCACTGGACTACATCTAACCTGAAAAAAAAGTATTTAATAGAAATTGAACAATGCTCCGTAGAGGCAGTGGAACAAAGTTGTTCTGGGAAGTCTCTCCAGTAGTTAAACTCTTCAAACCTGCAGAAGAACAATGACCTGTCAGATTTCTTTAAGCTGCTAAACGTTTTGTTCCTTCTACCCTCAGTCTTGCTCCCTGTGGGCCAGATTTGTCCCTGCATTTTTGTCTGCTCTCTAAGAGGCCTCTATATGCCTTAAAGACACTTTGGGGAGACTTCAGGTCTTTGCCTGAGCTTCCTGTAGAAACCCCCAGTATTCTACTGGAGCTTGGAGAACTCTCCTTCAAATTGTCCAAGATTTTCCAGCACTTCCCACATTATTTCTGTTTGTCTCAATTGTATTAAAGGAAACACTGTACTGACTATTTATTGGGAAGACTTTCCTTCATTTCTAAATGCTTCTGTGTCTCGCAGCTGTTAAAGAAAACAAAGGTTTCAGTTCAAAAATCTTTATGTGAAACAAAACTGTGTAGAGAGAGACAAGCCTTAATAAATACACCAGCAGGGCTCTGCCACCCAAGCAACACAGGGGATGACCATGTTTTGCCTACTTACCAGAATACTGGCAAACTACTGTCTTAGTGAAGCGCACAAGAGCAGTCTGCTTGTTCTACTACGGCAGCAACCTCAAAAGGCTGATGTAGCTAGGGCTGGGCTCCCTGCTGTTGGTCATTACGCACATTACGCACATTCACAAATTCCAAATTCCTTCTTCCGCTTCCTCTGAGCTATAGTGAAGTTCTCAGCTTGAATTGCAAACCACGGGTCCTACTGCTTCCAGTAAACACTGAATATTTAAACATATGCTATTTAAAAAATTATATGGTAAAGTAGTGCTGTTTCTCACAAATTACTTCAGAATTATAAACAAGGCTATAGGAGAGACAGCTGCCTGTATCTCCAAGGTGTTGGTACAAGTAAAAATCCTGTTTGCAACTGGTGCTGACCACATTCATTATTTTAAAGCCATTTGCCACAAACATGCTATTCTGTGAATGCAAGAAAATACTCTCTAGTCCTTTACATTCTCCCTTCCTGTAAAGCAAAGTGCAGCATTTCCAGGAGCCTAATGAAGGGTCAAGGAGAGTTGATAGCTGTGGGCACAACCCAAGGTTATTAACCCCAGCCAAGCATTAAGCCACAGAAGTACCCTGCCCTGATGTTCTTTTTGCTGATATAAGCTGAAAATGAAATAAGGCATGTATAGTGGGTGAAAGGATTTATTTTTCCATGACTGCTATGTTTCCTTTATATGATGTTTCAAGAGAGTTAATGCCTTTACTGTACCTTAGCCAATCAGGCTGTGTGTCTAATGTCTAGTTCTGTAATAATGTAACCCTGTCCTCTCCATTACAGGTTACTTTTATAAATCATATAAATCATATCCAGAATCCTGCTTAATGTGAATTGCTTAGAATTGAAAACATAAGGCTTTTTTCAGGCTTTTTTCTGAATGCAAATCATTGCACAACTACAGAATCATGCTGGGACCTTGTGTGAGAAGTCTAGTGCTGTAGAATAAAAGATGAAGAATGGCTTGAGTCTGAAAATGGAAAATAATTAGCGTGATAAGGAAAAAATATTTTGCTGAGGACCATCTCATAGGTGTTTAGCACCATGGAAGTGTATAAAAAAATACTTATTTGCTAAGTCTAGTATTAAAACAGTCTAATTTTTCATTTCAAACACCATTAATAGAAAAGGTAGTTCCATTTCATTAGATGCCATCTATGTTAAGGAGCCAATTTGACTATTCCTATGTACTCACATGAGGTGGTTTTCTTCATATTGCTCATTTCTAATAGAAGCCCCAAGGAGAGGTTAAATGTTCTGATAACAAACATTCGGCTGCTCTCAATATTTTAAAAGAACAAAATTATGGCATAGCCAGATGAGTTCCAGAAGGCAATAAATGTGCTGGCTTTATGTCACCAGTAAACACAAATATCTGAAGAGAAAACTTTGTTTAAAGAGAAGACAGAATGGACAAGGCAAATACCAGAACTACAACCCTGGACCTCAGGAGAGCAGGCTTCAGCCTTTTCAGGGATCTGCTTGGAAGAACTCCATGATCCTGGACAAAAGAGGAGTCCTGGACAACTGTTTGATTCTCCAGGATCACCTTCTTTAATCTCAAGATCAGTCCATCCCGACATGCAGGAGGTCAAGCAAAGGGGGCAGGAGGCCTGCAGAGATGAACAAGGAGCTCCTGGTAAAATTCAGACACAGAAAGGAAACATAAAAGAGGTAGAAGCAGGGTCAGTTGACCTAGGGCAGGGACTGGGTGGGGAATACAGAGACGCTGTCCAAGCATGCAGGGACAGAGTTAGAAAAGTAAAAGCCCACCAGGAGCTGAGCCTAGCAAGTGACTTAAAGGGCATCAAGGAAGCTTCTATAACTGTATCAGCAGCAAAAGGAAGGCTAGGGAAAATACGGGTCTTCTGCTGAATGGGACATGGAAAAGTCTGAGTTACTCAATGCCTCCTTCAGTTTGGTCTTTACTGGTAAAATCTGCATACAATAATCCAAGGCTTCTGCAACCGGAGAGAAAACCTGCAGCAATGAACATTTACCTTCAGTGGAGGAATGTCAGATGAGGGAAACATTTAAACAAATTGAACATACAAAAATCTAAGGGACCTGACAGCATACACCTGCAAGTGCTGAGAGCCTGAGCTGACCAAGGTCAATGAGAGACCACTCTCAATTGTCTGTGAAAGGTCATGATGATGGGGCAAAGTTCCTGAGGACTGGAAGAAAGCAAAGGTCACATCTATCTTCAAGAAGGAGGGTCTAGAGAACTACAGGCCAGTCAGCCTCATTTCAGTCCCTGAGAAGGTGATGGAGGAAAAAATCTGGAAGCCATTTGCAAACATCTGAAGGACAAGAAGGTGATTTGGAGTTGTCAGTGTGGATTTATGAAGGTGAAATCATGCTTGACCAACCTGATAGCCTTCTGAGATGAGATAAATGAGGTTCATCTTGGTGGATGAGGGGAGAGAAGTCACTGGTTTTTTGACTTTGGCAAAGTTCTTGACACTGTCAAAATGAATGAAGATAGGTTGACAGAGAGGTGGATTCAAATCAGACTGAACTGCCAGGCTTAAAGTGTTGTGATCAGCACCTTGAAGTCCAGCTGGAGATCTGTCACTAATGGTGCACCCCAGGGATCAATACCAGGGCCAATACTGTTTAACATCATTAATGACTTGGATAATGGGACAGAGTACACTCTCAGCAAGTTTGCAGATAACAGAAAAGTCAGAGGAGTGGTTGATGCACCAGATGGTTGTACTGCACTTCAGAGGGACCTTGACAGGCTGGAGAAGTGGGTTGGCAGCAATTTCATGAAGTATTATGAAGGGAAATGCAAAGTAGTGTACCACAGGAGGAATAATTCTATGCACCAGTACGGGCTGGGGGCCAACCAGCTGGTATACAGTGTTCTAGCAAAGGATCCTGGTGGACACTGAGCTGAACGTGAGCCCTCTGTGGGTGCTGTTGCAGCAAGGAAAGCCAACAACCTCTTGGGCTGCATTAGGAAAAGCATTGCCAGCAGATCAAGGGAGGTGACTCTTCCCCTCTACTCAGCACTGGTGAGACAGATCTGGAGTGCTGTGTCCAGTCCTGGTCTTCCTGGGACAAGTGAGGCACGGACATACTGGAGCAAGTCCAACCAAGGGCTTCAATGATGATTAAGAGCTCTGAGCATCAGATATACCAGGAGAGGCTGAGAGAGCTGGGACTGTTCAGTCTGGAGAAGAGAAGGCTCAGGCAGGATCTTACCAGTGTGTATAAATGTCTGATAGGAGCGAGTAAAGAAGACAGAGTCAGGCTCTTAGTGATATGCAGTAACAGGACAAGAGGAGAGAAGCACAAATTAAAATACAGGAAATTCCATTTAAACGTAAGAACAAACTTTTTACTAGTGAGCGTAGTCAAACACTGGAAGAGATTGCTCCTAGAGTTTGTTGAGTCTCCGTGTTGGAGATACTCAAAACCCAGCTGGACATGGCCCTGAGCATACTGCTCTTGTTGACCCTGCTCTGAGCATGTGGTTGGAGTAGACGATCTCCAGAGGTGCCTTCCAACCTCAGCGGTTCTGTGAAAATTGTAGTTGGGCCATGGTCATCCAACTACATCCATACTGGCTCCCAGGTTTAGGTTATGCTTATTTCAGGTCATGTTCACAAACCAACCTTTCTCTGTCAGTGAAGGAAAGAAATAGTAGGCCAAATTATCATATGCGTACCTCAATCTTTGCTCCACAAAGCAGCTGAAAGGGGAGAAGCATTTCTTAGAGAGGGCTTATGCCTTTGATGCACAAGGACATTCCAGAAAAAAACGCCACCTAGCAGGGAGGAAAAGATGTTGAGTAATTACATAGGAACCAAGTCTTATCCATGGGACAGAACTCCTAAATGTGCCAGAAGCAGAAGGAAGGAGAAAGAGTTTTGCAGAAGGGGAGTTAGGAAGTGACAGTGACTTTCCAGATACACTGGACTGTAAACAGCTGGTGCCAAAATTAAAGATTGCTTTGCTTACAAGGCTCTGTCTTTCCGTAAATGAGTAGCCAAATACTGTGTTGAATTCTGGTCATCGTATTTCAGAAAGGGTTGAGACAGGTAGCAAAAATTATTAAGGCCTTCACAAATATTCTCATACAAAAGATTAAAATTGTTTACCTCAGGGAGCCTAATGTAAAGGGATATAATAATGGTCGTAACTCCTGGCCTTCTGGATTCCGGTGGACATAGTAGCACTTAAGTATCTAATGTTTTTCAGAGCATATCAAAGCACTTTCAAAAGAGATCCATACCATTACCGCAGCTTTCCATGGGATGGGATATACAAGATAAGTTGCATGTAGTGTCACCCAAAAAATCAGTTGCAGAGACAGAACTAGACACAGGTTTGCTGACTTCCAGAACAACATGATAACCACTCAGCCATCCTTTCTTGGGGTGAAAACAAGGAAAAAGAGGACGCAGTTCGAGTGCAGGATCTTCTGTCTGTAACAAAATAATCATTGAAATTTAAATATGTCAAATTCAAAGTGATGCCAAGAGCTCAACAGAATTCAAAATATGCGTGTGGAAAATATTTGTATCTATTGTAGTAACTGTTGCAACCATTAAGATTCTTTTAAGTGACGTGCACTTTCACATGTTGGGGCTTACGCCCGTTCATAACAGATTTAGGCAGGATTTTTCCAGTGGACATACCAGCATTTAACTATCATTTCAAGGCAGTTTGCACAGAGTGGGAGATTTTTGTCAAGGTCAGAACAGCACAATGAGACACACATTTGGTCAGGTGTAGCGTGTCAGTGCCTACCTGGCTTCCAAATGAGGTGAAAGCACCAAGTAGAAGTCACAGCATGAGCCATACGATGTAACAGTTTTTAGTCATTCTGAACCAGGGCTTCAAAATGAGGTGAAAGCACTAAGTAAAAGTCACAGCATGAGCCATATGATGTAATGGTTTTTAGTCATTCTGAACCAGAGCAGGTAATACCTAATCTAATCTAATCTAGTAATATTTTTTAAATACGAGCAAATATAAATGAAAGGCAGAGAACTGACAGAGAGATACATTTGGTTTTGTCTGCACATCTGTGGGTTTGTTGAAGTGCTCAATGAGAGCTACATAAATATTTTACTAGGCAGCCAGTTAAACAATGACTGCTATCCATTCTTAGTGCAGTTGAACAATGTAGTAAAAAAGCAAGGTGAGTTGTGCTGGGGTTTTTTCCTACTGCAGTAGGAAATCGATCAGACTCTTAAGTGCAAAGATGATTCTTCTTATTGGTGTTCTTTGATGGGAAGGCACAGCCATTCTTTTGATGCTGCCAGCGAGCGCTGCCAGCCTGGTCTCAACATAGTCCTGGAAGTCTGCTCAAGATACCTGTGTTTGTTGCTGGGCTTGGTGAGCAGAGGCAAGGTTTTAAAACATAGACAGCCCACAAACCTCCCCCTCTGCTTCAAACTCACCAGTCTCCTATTCCAGAGAGAAATATGAGAAACAACTGTATGTGTGTTTTTGCATGTCTAACCCTTCTTCCCCATTTGAACAGCCAGTCTTGGTATTTCAGCTTTGTGCTGTGTTATGTGTTTGTCTCATGGACACGTTACAGGTCCCAGGATTGCTGTACCCCTTACCAAAAGAAACCATCTTTGCCTTAGGAGATCAGTGCTCTGTATTTCTCAGTTTATTTCTCATAATGCTTTTAAGTATAAACATGTTTTTTAATGATTTATTTTTTTAATGTAATTTCAGAGAAAGAATGATCTCTATGCTCTTTCTTCCAATGTGTCCTTCAAAGTTCAGAGCATGCCATATAAAGTGCAACCAGCAAAGCTCCCCGAGGGAAGCATAGCAGTAAGTAACTGAAAGTTCTACCTTTGTGTGAAGCACATGTATTTGGTCATTCTGATCATAGCTGTGAGAGTGTTTATAGATTAAAATCTTGAAATCGGTCTTTCCTGTGTTTCTAGTGTAAATTCCTGGAAAAATACCTAAAGGAAATACCTTTATTGCTTTCTGTGAAAGTTGCTGGTATGATACTAATTCTATTTTCAAATAATTTCTCACTGCATTAATGTGCAGACTGCTTTATTGCAGTCAGGATGGATTTTTCACCCAGAAGTAAACAACAAAACTGTAAAAGCAACTGTCTAATTACCTTGTTCGGTGTAAAAAAAATCTGGAGGAAATTTTTGTGGAAAATCCAAAATCTTGTTTCTGTCAGGTTTAGATATCTCACTCTTCTCCCAGTCAGCAGTTCTCTCACACAAGTCTGTGGACTATCTGTGGCAACTTCTCTCTTATCTGTATTAAACTTGTTTGATACTCTAATTTTTAGAAAGCTCTACATGCCTCTTGAGGGTTTCCACTTCACAGCACATCAGGTGCAAGAAATTACCTGGTAATCCCTACAGATGTGACAGATACTAAAGTACTTGCCTTATTTGCAGAGCAAGATTTGTATGGCCCTGGATTATTATACAAAACATTAATCTTGGAGGCATAAGCTTGATTTAATTGTTGGTGCCAAAGCATTGAGTTTGGGGAGCAATTTGAAGGAATTTGTTTCTTCTGGTGTCTAATACCATTGTTAAAATTCACTCTGTTTTGTCATTACTGATGGAAATAAACAAAATATGAGTGCAAAATTTGATTCTAGTGTAAGAGTAATCTGAAATTTGAAGGTTTATTGTTCTCATGTTTGTAAAGATTTATCATTTACAGTCCTTCCTTTAAAAGGTAAGCTCAGTGCAAACTTGTCCAAGTTAAATCCTGGTGCAAATACATCATATCAGTCTGTTGAGATGTAGTAGTAGAGAATAGAATATTTTCTTGTATGGAAAACCAACTTAATAATACACTTTACAGCTTATATTGAATATATTTTAGAGTATACAGGCTATAAAGTTTTGTTTTGAACAAGCGCAGATTGAATGGTTGACTGATACTTGCTCTGAGAAGACACAAGGTGAGATCTTAGTCCTATATGCTCAGTGACTCCGACCTCTAACATCAGGAGAAACATGCTTTCACCAGAGAGATTCGATGCTTAACGCAGTATTCATGCAGAAAGGTTCAAAGGCTCCAAGCTGACAGATATACTCAGGCTCTTTTATTTTCTTGCAGCATGTGTTCCATACCAGAAACACATGTTGTGCAGAACTCTGTTGATAGAGGTGGCTTCATCTGGACTGAAGTGCTTTACCCCAGGTGATAGCCTGCTGTTCTCAACAAGTGTCAGATGATCTACCAAATGATCAGATAAGCATTTTATTCTCTTACTCCAGCCAGTATAATGCTTGTTATTTGCTGCAGATGATTTACAGCAAAATGCCTGTAATGGCAACTGTAAAATGTTGAAAAATGATAGTGCTTTTATGTCTTTTCATATCTGGACATGGCAGTGGATGCTTGCCAGCTCTACAGCTTGATGTGTTATACGCACAAGCTCTTTTGATGTTCCACTTGCAAGAAGAAATATTCGCTTGAAGTTGGGCAATGCTTAATATTTTTGCTTCGTCTGAAAAAGATCACTGGTTGTGTTTTAAAAGTTACCAAAGATTTCTTTGAAAGTTTATGGTTTTCTCTCAGACAGTGCAAGGGTGGAAGTGGAATAAAGATTTTAATATTTTAACATTAATTGTCAAAAGCATATATTTACTAATCAGCTAACACCTTACAGTTTATATAGTGAAGAGACTATATTCTAAAAGAACACAGCATATGTCCTTCATTTAACTCATACAGCACTGGGTTCCAATTTTGCAGGCTGATGGCTATATTTAATTTCAATGGTATAAATAATCCCATACACATCAGTAACGTACACAGTCATGTGCTTACCTCTTTGCAGCACTGAGGTCTATATTTCCATCATCATGGAATATAGGCCTATATCTTGCACAGAGTGTCCTTATACATAAATGTGTGAAAGGTTGTATAAATGTAAGAAAATCTAAATCTTTTCTAGTAAAACATTAGAGTGAAAATGGCATGAAACACGAAATTAGCTTGAAGCTTAGTGGAGCTTAAACCAAAATCCACTGAAATGAATAAAAATATTTCTGTTGATTTTGATAGGCTTGGAATTACAACTATATATTGTAAAACTCTTTGGATTTCCTTGCTAACAGCTGTATCATTTGAGAGAAAATTGTCTGTTTTTTCTTAGAGGTATTATTAAGATAAATAATAATACTATCCTACTTGATGAATTTCATATGCAATGTGAAATAATAATTTTTATTATGAAAACTATAGAGTTAGAATAAGCAGTGATTTGTTCCATTTCAATTTATGATTCTTGAGCCAATTTTGGGGTTTAATAAAATATGATTGATTTTCTTAAATGTTTGATGGGATCTTCAGAGGGGATGCCTTTAGTAGAAATTCTTTGACCAGTGTCCTACACTGAGTAAAACTGATTTCAGACTAAGGCTTATAACTCTTTTTTAGCTATTACACAGTGATGAGTACTTTCATTTTAAACGTGCTTATACTCCTTATGAAATATATTTGTACAAACTTTTGTAAAGTGTAAGCATAAATATCAATAATAATTATGACTCCAAGCTCAAGGGAGCTTTTGCATTCTGTTTTGAGTATTTTTTCAGAACATACAAGAAGTAAAGTACTAAAAAGTTCCTGTTTCTCAGTCTCTGTGAGCAAAATAACTAAAGATTAAAGGAAGGTCATCATGGGCAGTGAAAGTGGTAGCATTAGAATAATAGTTAATTTACCTACTGTTTCTTAAAGTAGCAGATTAAACGATGAAGTTAATTTTATTTTTTTAAGTGTCTCTTTTAAAGGACAAGAGGGAGAAAATAGCTTTGTGAGAATCTCACTAGCAAGCACTGCATTCTGACCATTGATGCTGGATGTTTGCACCAGTAAAACCTAATTCCCATCTATCCACAAGGGCCTGCCGATGAATTGGCAGCTTACCACACATGCTTCTCTCTGTGTTGTGCTGTCTTCCAGTGGAATCAAAGACAATTTTGGAGCTATGTTGAGTAGAACCAAAATCAAGAGCAAAATCCAAACTGTACAAAAATCAGTGGCAAAAAAAACGAATATTGCTTTTCTTTGCTTACACTGTGCTTAACTGTGGCACATTTGAAAAAAAAGAAAATAAAATGTCCCTTATAGAAATACTTCCATGAGCAACAAGTGACTTTCATGGAACCACAACAGTGGTTCTGAAGTTAAGACTGTCACAGAGCATCCATGCTAAGATGAGCTTGGGTTTTATTTCCAACAGCAGACAAAGGCTCTCAGGTTGGCTTCACCCTCAACTTGGTGCTTGAGCCAAATGGCGTTCCTTGTCACCCCTTTGCATACAGAAGGTGTGAGACGTTCAGCAGTGTGAAAGGCCAACAGTCAGATGGCTCCTCTCAATTCTGAGGTGTGCTTTTCACCAGCCTGACAAAGAAGCAACTGCTGGTTTCAGTGTTCAGTATAAGAAAGTCTTCTAGCCCTGAATGGAGAGGAATGCCAATACGCATCAAAGTACAGTGCCAATATGCTCTGTAAAAATTGTGTAAAAATTCCACTTCTTCGTATTGGCCAACTTATATGAAAACAGATAGATCCCCCCCAAAACGTTCCCTGGCTTTGATCCTGCAGTACTAAACCTACCACATGGAGAAGAACAGAAATACAAGCTGAATAATGCAAACTTGTCTTAAATCAAAATCATGTGTAAAACTGTTGTGGACAGCATGGGGTGGAGGAGGGACAGTCTTCTGTGGAAATGGTGAGACAAGGCAGGCAAAACTGAAGGGATGCTTTGTTTCTTTCTTCCCCTCCAGCCTCAGCTCTGTGGGTGTTCAGGACTTGCAGTGTCAAACTGTTCACCAGGAATTGCATTAGTAGCCCTGCAAGTCTTTGTACAGAGTATAAAAGGTGGCAGCCCACAGGCGTTATATTCCACTGGTAACACACACAGGCAGGAGTGAGGCTGATGACTACAGAAAATCCCCTGATCTGGAAACAAATCTCAAGCACTTAGCACAACCCTTCCCTTGCTTTCAAAAACCGAAGACAAAGAAGGATTCATGGGAAAAGGGTGTGGGTGAGACAAAATGTTTTTAAGATTTTAGCAGGCGAATATTTCATTAGCCGTTGGCCTCACTCCTGCTACAAGAGCAGAGAGATGCAGCAGCTTTGCAGCAGCATTCTGCTTTATACAGGATAGACCTAATTTCTGCTATTTAACTCATTATTGATAATCTAAGGATTATAAACACGATGCTCTACACTTCTACAAGATTAGGGTTTCTTGTTTATATTTCAACATTTGTCAGGCTCCAGCTGAGCTACTGAAATTACACTGTAAATTGTACTCTACTGTCTGTAAAGGCATAAAGACAGAAGGAAGAAGAGAGAGAGGATTATGAACCCATGCAGTACAAGCAAGGCTGAGCACTGCTACACCACTCGTTATTTGTTACATCGTGTCCTCAGGCAGGCCCAGATGTCCTTACCTGGATCCATGCTCATAGGTGCTCTGTAGGTATCGCAAGAAGAGCTAGGTTGCCTTATCGTTTTCACAGCCTAAGAGAAAAGAAAACACAACACACAAATGCAGCAAACATCTAGGAACTGGTGCATAAAAGAAGACATGGAATGGCTACACAGGTACTTGTAGATGCATACACTACTATCAGCTTTATCCAAAGCCTAATGAAATCCACTGTCCCTAATGAAATCGACTGTTTCAACTGATTTCAGCAGGATCTCAACCACACTCTGAGGTCTGGATTGACCCTGCCTAATTTTGAGCAGCGAACTGAAGCAAATCAGTTGAGTCTAGTTGCTGTGCTCCTGTGCAATCAGTAGGCAGCCCTATGAACAATTCAGATCCTAGACAGCACCAGGCAGCAGCTTAGTTTATCCCTGTCTGAGAGCACCTGTGTTGCTGAAGTAGTTGCCTTAGATTGGATGAAAGCGGACTTGATGCCCAAGGAGACAGATGCAGTTCAGTCAAATACTGTCTTAAGAAATATGTAAACAAAAATCTTTCCTGCAGAAGTACCTGCCCTTTCTGATAATTTCTGTATTCAGGATACACAGTTTCAGTAGACTGTCCCTCTACCAACCCATCCATAGCTGGCCAGCAGCTTGCCGGAGTCTTTCTGTTCTGGTTTGCTGATGGTTACAGTCCCGTCCAGAGCTGCAATGCTGATTCCATTTGCTGTTGCATTTATCTCAGTCACATTATGCCACCTAGGAATCTGGGTCAAGCTATCAATACCAGAAATGGCTAAATAAATTTTTGCAAGCAAATGGGTCTTCCCTTGTGTTTGATCTTACTGTAAAATGGAGTCAGTCATTTTGTCGGACTTGAGAGGACAGAAAGCCCTGCTTGAGTTTGCTTTTTGCTGTTGTTTACAAATATTTGTTAAGATGATTGTGGTAAGTGGTCTATCACTTTACTGCTCCAGCTCCACAGCAACATGCTCAGACAAGTGATAGTGCTAGAACAGAAACTGTAGTGAAGCTCAAACCTTACGTAAGTATGTATACTGTGTGTCGATAGTTTCAGATCCTTTTCAAATAATAATTAAAAAATTGATAGCTTCTTGCTTGTGATACCACAGCCTTTTCCAGCAGAGAAAAAGCACAGTGTGGATGAGTTGGGTTTTTTTAATCAATCTCATTTTTTCTTCCCAGCTTCCCAACTCTTGCGCTATATGTGATCTGGTCTTCAAGGCTTGCCTCAGGGCAGCATTCATGAGGATTTTCAAACAGTAGAAGGGAGATGCTTTCTTCCTTGGACAGCTGAGCTCATTGCTTGCTACATACTTCATGCAGCACATCATGTGTGCATCCTTTCTGATTTCACTGGCCAGATAAGCCTTCTATTTGCAGTCATCTTTTTCCTTAACTGGCTTTTCTCTGGGAGGAATGTCTGCAGACAGTTCAGATGACCTATTTCTCATTTTCTCTGCCCTTGCATTTTAATCCCAGATTCAGTACAACTCTAAGACACAAGGAAAGCCATTCAAAAACATTTTGTCCTTACTAAATGAGCACTGCTTTTGCTGAATCTAATGATACAGAGAGCCTATGAAGTTCTGCAGTGGTTAAGAAGCAACCCAAAGAGGAGGCTGGGGAAGGGAATGGTATCCCTGCAGTGGCATAGTTGATCACTTGATCACACCAGCAAGATGTCTGTTGGGATCCAGGGGTGGGATTTCATGGGGTTTTCTACTAATTCTGTTTGCCTTTAAATAATTTGTTTCTTGTTTTAATTGGCTAGCATGTTTATTCTTTGCATATGCTATCTTTCTGAAGTCTTTTAGAGTAGTAACTGTCCACAGCTGCACCAGAGAAGTAAATTAGCTGAATGTGTTTTATAAATAAATGATGGTATGGCCAGCACTGCAAGCACTTGATCTTCGGGGTACAGGTCAATGTTCTGGTACTACGCCCAGAAGGACTGGGCAGTGTCTTGGAATTTTCTGTGTAACCTTCAGTGTAAGGTTTGGTAGAAGGCAAGTGGCATCCCACATAGAAAGTTTGTCCCTAACTTCAGCTATGACCTGTGTCCCATAACAGTGAGGGAACTATAAAAGATATATGCATCAGTAGACTTCACGAAACTGCCACCTTTCTAAGCGCTGTGTCAGAGTAGGGGACAGTTGGCTGCACAGATGAAGTGGAAAGGGTTGTTCCAAAGTGTCTCCCAATTAAGTGTGACAGTAGCTGGGAGACACGTGCTGGTGCTTGCAGAATGAAAAGTCTGGGAAAGTATGCTGATCATGAGGAAGAGAGAGAGGAAAGGTCTAGATGTTACAGAAAGGCTGAAATTTGCCATTGTCAAGGAGAAAAGTGAGAGACACAGAAATTAAATTAATTTTCAATTGGACTACAGAGTTGCGTCCAGTCTTCAAACTTAGGATACTGTTCCGTGAATTAACAAAATAGCATAGTGCTAAATTTCAGGTGCACCAACCAGTGTTAATAGCAAAAAACAAGTAGAAAAATAATTTGCAATGAGTGCAGATAAGGGACTGGGCAATAGCCAAGAAACTTATGAAGAAGAGTGGATTTCCTAACTCTACCTCGAGCACTGAAGAGATAGATCATCTGAGAGTTTGTGCAATCAGTTTGCTTTGCAAAATTATTTCATCTTGTCGGAAGAAAATAACTACTATCTGTCACATACTTATCCTGTTCAAAGGAGATTAGGAGTAAGTGAGAGAGGTCCAACAGAAAACCCCAGAGAGAACTTCCTACGCTAACAATAAAGAGGAAAGTTTGACAAAATAAACTAAAACTGAAGGGACATAATTGCAGCCAAGGAGCTAAGGAAAGCTCAAACTAGTTCCTTCCCACCTGGGAAGGAGCAGGGAGAGAGCAAATATTCAGTGAGACTGATGTGGAGCCTTGCAAGCGGAGTCTGAGAGCGTAGAATAAATTTGGTACAAGGTATGGAAGGGAGAGTGAGGAGGAGATTACTTATGTGGATGGCCCAAGAAGCAGAAATACAGAAGGGTTATTATTACTCTTTGTCAAGATGAAGGTCTAAAGAGAGATGTTTGCCAAGTCCTTTAAAACCTTTGATAACTCATGTTATACACACCTGCTGCTTTCTAGAGGCTCAGACAATGAGAGAGCATGTTTCGTGCTTATTTCTCATTTAGGTAATAGTCTGTATGCTTGACTTCTTTTAAGGAGCGTAACATCATCCTATGCATTAGGCTTTATCACAAGGACAATGCATTCTGCTTGAGTTTCATTTTTGGACTGCTTAGCTGAAATGCAAGTCATAGGAAAAAATGTATACTGGTGTGTTAGCAGAAATTAAAATAAGATTAATGTAGCTGGTATCTATTGTGGTTTGAACTGAGAGTTTGGGCTGAAGTCAACCATTGTTTCAGAGTAATCCAGCGTAAATTGGTTTTACTGTCCTAGGCTGTACCAGCATACATGTGAGCAGAACTTTGCTCCTTGAATCTTCTGGAAGCATCTGCACAGAAGGGTACTTTTTGCTACTCTGTGTTAAGTGAAAATGATTTGTATGTCTGATACAACAAGACTTTTGGATGGGTGAGAATCCTATTTATAGTAGTTATCATGAACAAGTAGAAAGGAACTTGCAGTAAACAAAGCCAACGTGGGAGAATTCCAAGCAATGTGCATTTCTAATATGTAAAACTCTATTGAAGTGAATGCTTAGAACTTCTACATTCTACTGTCAGATTTCCTTTACTTCAATAATTTTTGTTAATTTAATGTATTATTTTCATTTCAGATCAGAACATCTGTCGTTTGGTCCACTCCAAATGTCTCCTTTGTAATCCCTTTATGGGTTATAATACTAGCAATACTTCTTGGACTACTGGTACTAGCTATGTTGACCCTAGCATTATGGAAGGTATGTTGCATTATTACTGTCACTGTTGCCTTAAAAAAACCCTGAAAGATACTAGAAGATACTAACAGATAAGAAAAAGACAGGCTGGAATTCAGTGTTCTTTTACAGTTTGGAGCAAAAGCAACAATACATGTGTCTTTTTTTGTTTTGGCATTTCTGACATGCTAGTGTCACTGACCTTTATGCAGGGAACTTGTTTTCAAAGTCCTCCTTTATTATTAAAGTCTGGTTATAAATGGGCATACAGAATTTGGCTCTGTTTCCCAGGACCTATGATCCTCTTTTTCAGGATGTTTGGGTTCAAAAAGAAGTGACTCTAACTTTGTTTTTTCTGAATACTTCAGGAATTTCCAGTATTTGTCAGCGTGTAACAACACTCTTAACTTTGAGAATTAATTTTTATAAGATTTCCATTTGTATTAGTATGTCATATCTTCTGTTTCTAAAGTTTTCTAGTTCTGTGTTGGTCATTACACTCCCTTCACAAGTTTTAAGACAAGTTACTGGAAACTGCTATGTTACAGGGAGATGATGTAACGTTCAGCCATCCTCTCAGTTCCCATTAAAAAAAAGTTGAAGTAATTTCTTAAGTTAGGATATGTGTTTAGCTGCCTAAAGGTTCACAGAATCACAGAATGGTAGGGGTTGGAAGGGACCTCTGTGGGTCATCTAGTCCAACCCTCCTGCCGAAGCAGGGTCACCTACAGTAGGCTGCATAGGACCTTGTCCAGGCGAGTCTTGAATATCTCCAGAGAAGGAGACTCCACAACCTCCCTGGGCAGCCTGTTCCAGTGCTCCGTCACCCTCAGAGGGAAGAAGTTCTTCCTCATGTTCAG
>Ga0065711_1001707_pt1 | contig 40337 bp, 24 predicted proteins | sample Hoacrofraction12_FD_59098 | JGI IMG/M metagenome (GOLD analysis project Ga0065711, IMG submission 59098) | Hoatzin crop microbial communities from Cojedes, Venezuela - Epithelial fraction 12 v2 (version 2) | ecosystem: Host-associated > Birds > Digestive system > Esophagus > Crop | place... | reverse complement strand
GTCATAGAAGGAGATCAGGTTGGTCAAGCAGGACCTGCCTTTCATGAACCCATGCTGGCTGGGCCTGATCCCCTGGTTGTCCTTCACATGCTTGGTGAGTGCACTCAGGATGAATGGCTCCATAATCTTCCCCAGCATCAAGGTCAGGCTGACAGGCCTGTAGTTCCCAGGATCCTCCTGCTGGCCCTTCTTGTAGATGGGTGCTACACTGGTGATCCTCCAGTCATCTGAGACCTCCCCTGTCAGCCAGGACTGCTGATAGATGATGGAGAGTGGCTTTGCAAGCTGCTCTGCCAGTTCCCTCAGCACTCTTGAGTTGGTCCCATCCAGCCCCACAGACTTGTAAGCATCCAGGTGGCACAGCAGGTCATTAACTGCTTCCTTCTGGATTATGGGAGGTTTATTCCACACTCCTACCCTATCTTCCAGCACTGGGGGCTGACTATCCTGGGAATAACTAGTCTGACTATTAAAGACTGAGGCAAAGAAGGCATTAAGTACCTCAGCCTTTTCCTTATCCTTGTTGACAATATTCCCCCCCGCATCCAATAAGGGATGGAGACTCTCATTGATCCTCTCTTTGTTGTTAATGTATTTGTAAAAACATTTTTTCCTGTCCCCTTACAACAGTGGCCAGCCGAGTTTTTGCCTTTCTAATTTCCTCTCTGCATGACCTAACAAGATCCCTGTCCTCCTCTTGAGTCACCTGCCTTTTCTTCCATAGGTGGTAGACCCTCCTTTTTTTCTTAAGTCCCAGCAAGAGCTCCCTGTTCAGCCAGGCGGGTCGTCTTCCCTGACGGTTCGTCTTGCGGCACATGGGGACAGCCTGCTCCTGTGCCTGTAAGACTTCCTCCTTGAAGAATGTCTAGCCTGCCTGGACCCCTTTGCCCTTCAGGACTCTCTCCTATGGGACTCTCTCAATCCCCGTCCGGAACAGGCCAATGTCTGCCCTTTGAAAGTCCATGGTAGTGGGTTTGCTGGCCCCCCTCTTAACTTCACCTCGAACCGAGAACTCTGTCATTTCATGGTTGCTAAGACCAAGACGTCCCTCCGACCGCCACATGTCCCACCAGTCCTTCTCTGTTAGTAAACAGCAGGTCTAGCAAGGCACCTCCCCTGATAGGCTCACTTACCAGCGACATCAAGAAGTTATCTTCCACACACTCCATGAATCTCCTAGACTGTTTCCTCTCTGCTGTGCTGTATTTCCAGCAGACGTCCAGTAAGTTGAAGTCCCCCACCAGAACAAGGGGTAGCAATTGTGAGACTTCTGCCAGCCTCTTACAGAAAACTTCATCTGCCTCTTCATCCTGATTTGGTGGTCTATAACAGACGCCCAACAGAATGTCTGCCATTGTCATCAAAATTGTCAAGCTCTACACAATCGAAGCAGGCCGTAACACAGAACCACCCCACTGCCTCTCTTTCCTCGCCTATTCCTTCTAAAGAGTTTATAGCCATCTAGTTTTAACTAGTTCCAGGTAACTTTTGTTGTGTTGCTTGTGTTATAGTTTCCAATTTGTATTTTAGTCAGCATGATGCACATTAAATTTGCTGACAGGAAACAGGAAATCACTGGACTACGATGACATGGCCGGTTAATAATAGATATTCCAGGTGCCTAAATTAATTCCTAATCCATATTCACAGGGAATAAAAAATGCCTTCTGAGTGGTGGCATTGTTCAGTAACTTACTGTGCCAAAGACACATGACCATTTGATGCAGCTACCAAGGAAACAGTCTTTTCCTGATGGCTGCTTTGTGTGGCTCCTGTGATTCCTGGTAGTTTTGTAATGGAAGAAATAATTATAAAATTCATAATGTAAGACAAGTAGCAAAAATATTGAAGGCATATGTTTCTGTGTGGAGATACATATAGCAGGAGATCATCCACCAGATCCAGCACTGCAGACTGTTTCTCATCACGTACTCCGATATAATAAAGATCTGAGAGCCCCTGTTGTGAGCAAGTATTTAAACATTAATATTAAAGGAAGAATAAACCTTTCCAATCAATTGTGAAAGTAAAATCAGCAGCAAAGCAACAACAGAAATTGAAGCACAGCTAGAAGAAAATTAAAAACAACTACCCCAGAATACCTATTTTAATTAAACATGAGCTGGGAATATGCAAATGAAAATAGGAATGACACTTGAATAAATAAAAGAGCAGCAAAATTATTCAGGATTGTTTTTTCTTTGAAAGATGGTATAATTTACTGAGATTCAAGGCATGTTTGCTGTCTAGATAGATCAGCTTTACATGGACAATTTGTGAGAACCGCTTGCTCTGTAGCTACAGTTAACGCAGCACCTTTTGTGAGCTGACTGACTTCGTCGATTCAGAGTGTCTAACCAGTCACCTATATAGTTTGAGCTGTAAAATAAGAATGCATGGATATTTTTTTTTAAGCTGTAAACAAATGTACAAAGTGAATTGCAAGAATGTCTCAATATCTGAAAGGGCAAAAGAAGATGCTGAGGCGTGTACGGTAGTCAGGAGAGAAAGAGGACCTTGAAATGTGTCCAAAACATGTCTGTGCTGGGGAATTTTTTCCAACACTCCCTTCAGTTCCAAATGTGCACAAACTGAGTAACACCACAAAGCCCCACAAAACAGCAAGATACAGCAAGATTAAATCATGTAAGTGTTACTTAAAATTATTAGAAAAGCTAAAATTAAAGATGCGGCCTTAAAATCACAGAATTAAGTTCATGCCAACCATACCTTTCCAGAGTTTTAAGGCCATTTTTCTATGACCAACACATTTTGCTAGAGAAGCATTGTAAAGTACTAAACTGGACCACAAGTACTATATCTCACATATGCTGCTGTTGGGCTGAATTTGTTTATATTGCTGTAGCACCTGAGATCTTTGGCTACAAGGTGATAAACATAGACTTCATATTTTTAATAAACACAGACTTAATATTTTTGTCCACATATTTGTTAATGCATTGTTAAGTGCCATTCACTGATATGTCAAGTAAGAATAATGTGTCCCTTCTGGAACCACTTACCAGTTAATATTTCTACCTCTGCCGCCGTGACCCCTTCACAAAGCTTTGAAACTACGGGCCCCTCTAAGAAGGAAGCTCCAGCTCACGAGCTCCAGCACACACACACAGTGTTCAGTTTTGAATGCCTAATTTTCCTGTGCTGCATCATTGCCCAGCTCCTTTAGTCTGTTTTCAGAGTACACAGCAGGGTTTTTAAGCACCAGTTTTTTCTTTCTTCTGTACTTTGTTCCACTGGTACCACAAACATTTTTCTAAATGGATGTATTGGCTCCTGAGTGCCCCCCTGGGCAAGATCATGTTTTAGCAGCACTGCAAGAAAAGAAATGCAGCCTCATGCTCATTAAAAGTCTGTTGATGGTCTCAGACCTTTCTGGTATTGAAGATTCATCAGTTTCTCTTTCCGTGAGAATGTATTTGAATGCAGTATTTTGAAAGTAGAGCAATAGGTACCAATTATATCCTAGTAAAGTCTGTGTCTGCATACATAATTTCTGCTGTGGTGGGATGGTATTAAATTTACTGGTATATTGCCAGAATTCACAGATATTAACTATAAATCCTGACACAGTGACAAAAACATCTTTTTGTGGTGTGTTGGAGCCTCAGAGGAGGATGTTTGCACACTCTCTTCTCCTTCACCATGCGCAAGGAAACATACCCTGCTCCACAGAGCTCCATTGATGCAGGAGAGCTTGTGAATCAGCATTTGAAAAAAGCCCCAAACCACAAAATATCAAGGCATTTATTTGTAGGGCTGCCAACCACTAGTGCAATATGTCACACCAAAAAAAATGCTGTCCAGCTTGGATACCCTCTGCTCTGTCTGTTAAGATGCTTGTAGCTGCAGCTTTGTCTGCGCTTCCTCATTTTCTGTGCTGATGATGTGAAAAAGTGGTAATGGTAAAACTAGGGAACATTTTCAGGATTACATCAGCTCCTTCAAATGTGGATCATAAGCCTCTGATCTTGTCTAATTTTTAAGAATATTGAAGCAACAAAACCACATAAAAGATATAAACAGTTGAAAGTCAGGAGACTTGAGGCTTCAAAATACTTTTGAACATAGATGTGAGCGGTTATATTAAGTCACGCAGTCAGTTTAAAAAAGCTCATTAGTCATCCAGTTCTTGTACAAAGATGCCCTTGGTGTTCTGCTGGCTTAACATCAACAACCAATATCCTATTGCTTTCCGTGAGGCATGGTTTCCCCTGAGCTTGCAGCACAGCCACCACCCGGAGAGGAGTGCTGTAAAACAGCGAAGAGAAAGCTCAGAGAGGTAATAAACCCGTACGAGAAAGTACCTGGGGTGGGTATGCAATACACCAAAACACGTCTATCAAAATAACAGGACACAACAAGTCAATAAATAAGAGCTGATCTGTAATACAGTTCCCAACTTCCAAATGTAAAGATGTGTGAAATTAATTGCCTAGAGGAGCAGGTTATGGGGAGTGAGGAAATGGCTATTCATACCATATAATGAGAGACAACCTTCATTTATTCACTATACAAGGCAGCTGGAGCCTGCAGCCAGCAGATTTGAACTCAAAAAGGAGGACATGAAACTTAGAAAATAGCAGTGTAATGGAAGGTGTTGAATGAAATACAATTACTCTGTTAGAAAACAACTGAAGAAAAAAATAGTTAAGGATTAATATTAAATGAAGGCTAGAGAAGTGGGAGAGGGTAAATTCAGGCAAAAAGTTTGTAAGGAAGGGGAAGTATGTGGTCTGGTGGAAAGCAAGGAGAACAAGTCCATGCTGGTGCTGCTTCTACATTCTTCATACAGGAAAATAATGGAAGCAAGCCTGAAGCAAAGCAAGGAAAACACTATATGCAAGAAATAAAGCAAAAAAACTCCACATTTAGTTCATTTCAACATCACAGACAATTTGCCCTAAAGAGCAACACACCTGTGCCTGTTAAAGAAACACCAGAGGATAAAGCAAGTAGTAACAGCAGAAAACAAAAAAAACCTTGTACTAAAGAAACAGTAGAGACAGTTCATCCTCAGCCAAAGGAGAAGGAGATCCACTTTCCTTGTGTTACCATCTCTGCAGCTCCACAGGTTCAAGTGGATTATTTTCAATTTAGAGCAGCGCTGATGAGGGCAGATTTGCAAGGACAGCAAGGTCGGACAAAAAGGAGGAGATTACAGCAGAGAAGGAGGCCACTTGGTTTTCCCCTCTGACCACTGTTGTCTTCAGTGGTCTCTCTGGCACACATCCTTCACACATTTAACGTTGCATGTCCATCCCTTTCAGTATCTGCCACTCATTTTCTGATCACTAACTTTGTGTAATGGGAACTTCTTCATCAAACATAGCAGTTCCACCTGACATCCATGAGCTGGACAACCTGCCCTTGGCTATTTTACTAGGCAACTTTTAGGAGAAGGTCATAACTGGAGAGCCAAGTACCTTGCCCGGAGAAAAAATGAGGTTAGCTATGGCATCTCAAAGAGAAATAGTTAAAGCTCCTGCATATGAAAAATTAATAAGATGACCAAACATTTGAAAGCTGAATAAATAACATTTCCCTAGCAAAAATAAAGCTGAATGATCTGAAACAAAGTAATGGCATCCATCCAGCAAGGAGAAGGAAAATATAAGCTGTTTTCCTCTCTAAACTTCCCCAGCTTTCATTAGAGGTCACACAGTTCAAAGAAGATTGAGTTCAAAAAGCACTTCAGCATTTGAATCCAACCTTGATCACAGCACATTTTCCTGGGAAACAGAAAGCAGGAAGTTATCAGCTAAATTTCAACATTAGACGATGCATTAGAAAGCACGGGCCTCATCCTGCACCCTGGCGCACGAGCTTTGTATTATTTCCCTGTACCCTCTGGGCAGCCCCACTCTCCACCCACTGCAGCCACAGAGGCATCTTGTCCTTTCCAGCTACCTCCCTAATATTCTAAGTGGCAACAAATATATACATGATTCTCACCTGTCAATGGGAAATTTCACCCATCCTTTATGAAACCAGCTCTGTTGCTACCTGCACCTTTCAGCAATCTCCCATTTTCTTGTTCACTCTTGAGCAAGTCCCATAACCCTCCAAGGGTCAGAGGTCTCCTCTCCTGCCATAAGGTCCTGCCTGACCTCTGCTTTAACATAGAGCAAACCAACTTAACCGATACTCTCTGCCAGTTATGTTAACTGTCAAGTGGTTTTCCACATAAGAAGGAAGTAAAATGCTCAGAGGAGGTGGAAAGACACATCCCACAGAGAGAGATTCAGACAGCTGTAGGTCCTGCCTTGGTGCTTGATTGGGCGGCAACTTTGGAGTCATTTATTCAAATTATTCTTTTAATTTGAATTACAATTGAATCTTTCAAATAACTGAGTTCATCCTGTGCTTTTAAGACTTGAACGTTCATTCTGAGTCAGGCCTATCTATAAAAGCAGTGAATTGAATATTCTTATTAGGTTCTTGAGATGCTTTTTTCTCCTGAGTTCAAACAGTGGCAATTTACTATGCAGCAGTTTCTCTCCTGAGCCGCTGGAAAAATCAGTCTTTTGTCAGTACATGGTACTGCCGGCATGCTTGTTTTCCCCACAAAACTCCCTCATTTCAAAATATCAGCTTGACTCAAAACTGCATGCTAGATCTGGAAACTGCTTGTGTGGTAAGGGTAATGAATGTACAATGTATGCACAATAACAAACAGCTGATGAGTCATTCCCAAATTTGTCATACATTAGCTTCACAGCCAGTCTCCACTGGGGAACAGAAAGGTGGTGCTTTAAAAAAGCTTTAGAAAAACTCAGGGGACACGCTGAACTTTCCACTTGTTCACCAAAAGGTATAATTTGGCAATATCAGCAATGTTCAGAAAACGTCAGGTCAATGCATTTAATTTCTCAAGGTTTCTTTGCTATAGTCAGAAAATATACAGTCCTACCCAGCCTTGCAAATAAAATAGTAACTCAGCTACGCTTATATAAAGCTGCCTGCAAAATTACCACAAAAATTGAATAAGCCTNCATAANATACTTTCTTGGGTTTACTGTGATGTCTAATAGCAATAGCACAGACTAATTATCTTATTCTACATTTAAAAAACCTCTTCTGCCTCAGCAAGCTGGCAAGTTGAAACCACTAAGACCAAAATACAGCCTGACAGGCTGAATTCCCATACAAGCACTGGTCTTTGACAAAAATCAGAATATGCCTATAATTTTGGGTGACAGTATTTTCGTTTAATCCTCACTTCCTCCATGGCCCGTGTGTCTGAGCGTGCATGCACACAAGGGATAATGACAGTATATTACCATCGCTTCACTTTCAGTCCCCTATCTAAAGAAATAATATTAATGTAAATACATTGCATAGAAAACTGACCCATTTATTTTCCTCACCAAATATTGAGCTCAGTGCTCAGCTTCAACAAAATCTGTCCAAACAGTGGCATTCTTCAAGGTATCAGTTGCCAGACATGTGGCAAGAGGGAGCTGGCCCCTCCGTGGGGCTGCAGGGAGCTCATAAATGCACTGGAAATCAGAAATCCTGTTATTTACCCCACCATTTGTCAGGTTAGTTTGTTTGGGGATGATTGCAACTATTTCTGCTTTCCACTAAAAACATTTTTTAACAAAGTAACAGCAGCATTTGGCCCATGTTTCCAGGGTGAAAATACAAAATCTGAAAGGAAAGCTTTCCCTTACCACAAACATGGAGAAATGATAATGGCAATTAGTTAAAATTAGAGTTAATGTGTTGATTGTTGCTGCATAATTTTGCACGGAAACTCACCCATTGCAACTGGGCCTGATGTTTACCTACAGGTGCACAGGCCATCAGTGTGTTCAAACCCACAAAAGCTTCCTAGCGATGTGACTGAGCTCATGCAGCGTATCTCACAGATGGCGTGCCGAACACCTCACTCATGCCTTCCAGCACGGTGTTTTCACCTTGCACGTTGGTGTCGGACAACATGATACAGACCGTTCTTCCCCAAATCTTGCCCATAGCACGTGGCTTCTACCAGTGAAAGACCGTTGCTCCCCACTGCATGAGGAAACGGGTCAGGCACTGCCTCCTGGACTGCGCTTTGAGGCACCAGAACAGGTCTTCATCCTGCTTCTGCAGGTCCATTTTGACCCAGCGGAGCTGGTGTTATCGCTCCCTCACAGGCTTTGTTTATACTGAGCCCTAGGATTAAAACAGATTTATAGAAATAAAGGCTTTTCTTCTGGAACAATTCAAATTAAGATCTATGTTGGAGCATGTAATTATCCTACATGTGTCTGAAATCAAGGAGAGCCAGTCAGATGACTATTTGTAACAGTATGTTATTTTCACAGCATATCATTTTCAGATCACACACATCAATATTATAATTGGGTTATGGAAGCATAGGGCATCTTTATTTGCATACATTTCTTATAATCCAGAGAAGTGCTATAATTTCCCTTCTCAGTAAATATTTTTCTTTCAAAACCTGCATCATGTTATGATGTCTGTATGGCTGCATTTTGTGTTTGAGATGGATGGCCCATGGCTGTGAAAGCCTTGCTTGCTACAGAGGTGATTGCATTTGGTAAATTAATTATAATTGCAGGCATATTTCCTGCGAAGCTTGTTGCATGGAAAACTTGGTAGATTGAAAACATTTTGTGATTTTAATTAGAAAACGTTCCAATTCCTAGAAATTCCTAGAAACATAATGAGATCACCTACTTTAAAAAAAAAGAGGTAAAGGAAAAAATACAAGACTTGCAAAACAGTAATACATACCATTTTCGGGACCACACAGTTTCAAGACCCAATAAAGTTTTGTTTCATATTGATTTGTATCTTGTGGTGGATTGACAGGGATCTCAGTGGAGCCTTTTCCCCCAGCTACATGGATCAAGCTTGCCAAAATAGAATTTTTGGTGTCTAATGAAAATCCTTACTGGAGTCTTGTATTTGGTTTGGACTTTTCTAGTGGTTTACTTACTTCCGTCTGCTTAGTTTAATGAAATATTTATCAACATAATCATTTGTGAGACTTGTGCTCTTCTTCCTTGTAAACTTTGGTTGGAACTGGCCAATGAGTTTAAAAGTTATAAACCTGTGGAGGAGCAGGAGAGAGGCAAAAAGAGTTTTCTTTAGAGAAAAGGTGACAAAGATAAATGCACACTATGACTTCTTTGTCCTCCGGTTTCAGAGTCATTAGAAAGCACTCGGGTCATATTATCAATTTGTTTTCAACATGAAGACTTCTTTGTGTTTTTTTTCTCTTGTGAAAAATGCCATCTTAGATTCAGAAGCCTCTAGAGCATGATTTCAAGGAAAACACACAAGAAAACCACAAAATGTTTGAGCTCATTATTAACACTACAATAGGTGTTACTTTGGTAGTACTTGTGCATACCTAATATAGTAGTCACAAGCTTGTTCATCTAAGAGCTAAGTTTTATTCCTGTTTTTGTTCATACCTTAGTGCTGTGGAGTCTGAGATTGTTAATGTCAGCGTCAGCTGAAACCACGTGCAGTTTTGGTAAAATGAATAGTCATTTATTGGGAACTAGTTTAAAAAAAACACCACTGCCCAAAAAAGCAAAACAATGCAAAAAAGGACAAAAACTAAAGATGAGCAGGACATGATTTTTCTTCTTGGCAAACCAGCTATACTGGTGTTTCCATGTGATTAACTTTAAGTATAGAGGAGTTTGTAGGCTTATCTTCACTTTTTCATTCCAGCACGTATGAAAATCACATGTGCAAAGGAAAATATAAAAAATGTGAAGCTGGGGTTTCTTCCACTTAGTACTAGTACGATGCATTAGTTGCAGTTACAGATGAATCCATTATGGAAGATTTCCTAACCATTTTCTGGTTTTTCAACTGTTCTGTTGATATTTTCATTGCAGTTTGCCCCTGACTTTTCTGCAAGATGTTCCTTGCCTAAGGAGCTTTCGGTTTACAGAGTTTTCTACACTGACCTTACTGCTGCCCTTGCCACAATGCGCGTCTCTCACAGAGGAGCCCATTGCTCTGATATTGCCATTAGGTAGATCTCTGGGCTCAGCAAATGCATGTCCCTTTTACAGGGGGGTAACTCTGTGGAAATTTTGTCTAAACAAAGTCTTCAAGATACAACCTATGCAGAGCATCTGTTCACAAACACAAATGTTTCCTTTCAAGAAACAGTGACTAATAATAATGAAGTGAATCAGTGATCTCTGCTGGACTTCAGGAAACAATATATTTTGGCAAGTTGTTTGGTTTTTGACAAATAAAGGTACTGCAAATCTTGTCACAGAAGTGTGCGTATAGTGCCAAGTTGCATGTTGAAAATAAACGCAAAAAACTCTTGAGTAGTCTAAACACCTCTACCAATGTTCTTAAATAAAGACTTGGATTTGTCTTTCATGTGTCTTTTCACTTAGAAATGTCCATTTTCTTTTATTTTTTCAAAAATGTTCTTGCAATCAAAGTGAGACCTTCCATATTAGTTTGACTTGAAGCTATTTTTGAAAAATTTTGAAATTATTATTACGACATTCATAACTGCCAGTGAGCTGAAAAATAACTTTCCAAACAGCTCTGATTCACTTATTGTTATTCTGCAAGTCTGGCTATTACAGATGTTTCAGAATTTTCTGCTGGGAATCTCTGATCACCAGAATGAAATTATCAATTGCTTTAATTTAGCTTTTAAACAGAACTGACTCAGATTCTCTATGATGTCCTTGTTCGTGGGTTTTCAAAACCCAGCCTCTTAGAAGAGAGGGGGGGAAGGTTCTTATAATAAGAGGTGGCCGCAACACAGCAGGCCAATTTCCTACCATTTAACATCACAATAGTGGAGTCACTGCTAATAACAAATTCAATTTATAAATCCATTAAAACAACAAAACAGACCAATTTGCTATATAAAGAGTAATGGTTGTGTCCTAGAAGAAAAGATGTTTGTTTCAACAAGACAGGGAAGAGAGTTGTTCTTGTGATTACTGTCCTTTTTGCCCTCTGCTTCTGCAATACACAAGATTTGTAAATGTTCATACTTCCAGCAACTTTCTGGGGCCAGTTTCTGCCCCTAGCTGTTCTCATGAAAACCTGCTTAAAGCAAGAAATGAACCAACATCTAATTGAGGGCAGAAGCTGACCCAGATGTGTTCAAGCAAAAAGACTCAGGGGCTTGGCAGGAATTCAAGCAAAAATGGGAATGAGAATTAGCAAAGGGGGGACCCCATGCTGCCACGGGCTTTGCGCTGCCTGCTTGCCTTGCTCAAACCCAGAGGGGTTTTGCCCCATCTGAGGTGCCAATGCCATAGGCTTCAACCAGCGCTGGATGCATGCAGCTGCTGCAGGTATTTTGTCACTAGATTTTATTTATGGTGCGTAATATAGTAGTCCCCACAGGTAGGGCATGTACATGTTTCTGTAATGCCAATAGTTGTAATAATAGTACAACTCTTCAGAGTCCATTGCAGTTATAGATTTTGACTGAAGAGATTCTGTATTCAAAACATCACAGTAAAGATTTTGAAGACAAATATAAAAAATCTAGATCATTTTACATGTCTTTCAGCAGAAATCTTTGAGCCTTGCAAACTAAATTACAGGAATGAATGATGCAGACATTTGATAGCGTAATTATTCTTAATTAGATTTTGACACAGGCATTTGAGTCCTATGTAGAGATGTTCTTGTACCAAAATTCACAAAAATGACAAGTTACTCTGTTGCAAAGTCAAATACAGCAGTGCAGTGCTAATAGGGGTGATTCCACATAAGAAATAGGTAAGGAGTCCTGAAGCCACCTCAGCTCTTTCCACCCCCGGAAAGCCTCTTCTGGCCCTCAAGGGGTGGGTGCCCAGTGCAGCAGTAGTGCTGTCTGCCTCCTTCCATCCCCTCTGCTAAACATCCGATGGATATTTCAGAATCACAGTCCCACTTTTCTCACAGTCCTGTTTCCTGCTATATGTCCTCATCACCATGGTTTTTGTGTCAGTCTGGACCTTGTTCCACCTTAAAAATCGCCATATTTCCTGACACCTGCAATAAACCAAGCACTCAATACCAAGGATGAAAAGAAGAAGCGAGCTCTCTAGTTATTCCAGGTGGGTGCCATGTCCTGTGCTGCTGGTCCCACAGAGTGTAAGCTTCTCCAAGAAGGGCCTTTTCCACGTTTTCTTATAAACAGTAGACAAAGCACCATTATCATATAACAAAACAACAGCAGGTACTCATTTCTTAGACCTGGATTGGCCAGAGACATGGAAAAACAGAGGAGGAAAAGGTAGATTTTAGTCAGAAAATGAAAAGAGAAAAAAGTTCAAGCTTTCCTTCATCCCTGCATGATGGTGAGGAGAAGTTCTCCATGTTTACTTCTACTAAATAGAACCATAATTTTGTGGAAACCAAAAACAGATTTGTCCTGTTCTTTGCTCTTTATGACTGCATATACTGATTTCCAGTTTCCTTGCTTTATGCCTTTTGTTTGAATAAACTGCACAAAGTGGTTGGTTTAATGTGTAGTATAGAGATCTTTTCCCTTTTCGTGAAGATCTCTCCCCAGGGAATGCAGCCTCCTCACCTATTGCTTTTTTGGCTTTGAATAGCTGAGAGCCACATTAGCGTCCCCTTGACTGGGGCCTCCCTCCGCAGGTTCTCAGTTTCTTTCATCTGCCTCCTGAACAGCCTTTAGTAATCCTTCTATTTGAAACTTCCTTTTCAAGTGGGAGAATTTCCCTTGAACTCATTTACACTATCTGAGGAAGAATAGTGCTGAGGAATCAGCCACATTTGCTCTTTCTCTTTTCTCCTGTCTCCCTTTAGCACTGCTGAGTCTTAAACACGTCACCGGTTTTTGACTTCTTAGTACCCCAGTGGTGTCCATCAGCTTCCTCTCACTTTCTGCACTAAGGAGCTGATGGGTACCTCTTAAAACTTTCTGTGAAAACAGCACTCGTACCTTGCTTTTATTGCAATAAATGTGTTTGGTGCAGCTCTAACTGAAAGGCTCCTCCATGTTGGAGGAGACATGCAGGCAAAGCATGCATCCAAAGCTGGGTTTCCCCTAGACGTGAAAGCAATACAGCTGCAGGTTTAGAAGCCATTTAAGTCAATAATGTGTGATTTCTTAGTCCTTCTTCATTGAAGAGGAATATTTCTCTAAAGGCATATATATACATGTATTTTTTTACCTAATAATTCTCTAGTAACTCCTCTGAGAAGAAAGGGCACAAAACACACAGAAATAGGGAAGAAAAAAGCAAGCACCTGCAATCTGCACTTGGTATATAACAGAGCAAGAAAAACTGAAATATTTGGAAATGTAGACCTTCACCAAACCAGCTCCTACAAGGACTCCTCTTGTTTCAGGCTGGACATGGCTGCTTCCCTGAACCATCTTCAGGCCTCTACCATGCAGCAGGTGCAAATATCCTGCTTGTAGGAAGCATGTGCAAAATAATAATCTGTGCCCATGCACTTAAAACCTGAAATAAATGAGTCAGTAGTCTTTCCATGTCCTGCAGTGAAAGAGGAGAAATTTTATCTCCTGTGATTAAATTAGTGGTTGGCCTACAAAAAAGTTGTAGCATATGATTTCCCTGGGTTACTTCTGTGCATAATACTTCTCTTATTTTCTCTCTAATCCCTCAGTGGCAGCTAGACTCCCATTTTGGGACACAACCATTTACTCTTACAAATTTCGCTTTACAGATTACATCACCCCCAAGAGTTTTTAGTTCATAGCAGCTCTTACATGTATTTTTGTTTTCTAATGCATTTTGCTGCTGCTACACTAACACATTAGGAACCAAATTATCAAAGTTAAGTAGCAATGGGAACAGATTCAGCTGTGTGCATTTGCTCAGATTTCCTCATTTCACAGTAGGAGTTCCTATAGGTACACACATACATTTTTCAAGAGATCCATAATCCTATTTTTGTTTGCTTCCATCTTATTCCCATAGCATACAAAAGGCTCAATTCTTATTCAGGTACCATCGAGCAACAGGTGAATGTTTATGCACAGGCTTCAAGGAGGTTTAAAATAAGACAAAACAAACTCTTCTCTGACAGGAAACATGGAAACAATAAATTGTCTTAACACAGGCCAGCGATCATGGCCAGTGGAAAATAGCCAGCATGCCTGTCTGGTTTTGAGGGATTGCCTAGTGACGCTATATAACCAGCAAAGGCTTTTTTTGTCTAAGCAAGAAAAATCAAGCTGCAGCCCTGTCAGCCTTTCTTGTAGAATAAATGAGTAAGAAATACTGAAATGGCAATTATCAGTAGACCCACAAATTATTTAAAAAGCTGAATGTTGGCAGGTCCCCCCATTCACTGAAGTGGACTGTTTTGAATGCACTAACTACCACAGCTGCTCCTGCATGTAACACATCAGATGAGCATTGTGATAGAGTCAGCCTAAACTGCACCCTACACTGCTGCAAATGCAACCTATTCCCTGAAACACATATACCTGAAGGCTGTAGCTGAAAATCTGGCCCATCAGATTTAATGAGATTACACATCTGTGACTAAGAAATCTCCCTGCTATGTCCCAGTGCTCACCAGGAAAAATAACAGATTCAATGGAGAGCTAGAAAAATTGAGACTAATTATTGGGTCTGATCTTTGAAACTCTAAAATGAAATTGCCCAGTTTAGCACCAGACTGCCAGAAAGTGGCACAAGTTAGCTCTTTCTGACCCATGGGTAAATCTACTGAAGTCATAGCAAGTTTATTAGAAGGGAGCAGCTTCAGAGCAGAGCAATATCTTGAGTGAATGGGGCTTGGAAGGAGCTTCATGCTACCCATTTGCAAAGACCATTACAGAGCGAGTCCCTTTAACTGAGAGCTGCGCTGTGCTACAGAACCAGGGGCAATGCGAGTCTCAACATGGTATGTGGCAGCACAAGCCTGCACCAGAGAAAACACACTCTTCTCACAAAGCTTCATCACTGCTTTAGTCTAATGAGTTTCAGACAAAAAAATCCCCCAAACAAACAGAAAAAAAAAAAACCAAACCCACAATGTTTTCCACCTTTGTCATCATGAAAAAGGAGATTCTGGGTGCAACGGGTTCAGAATTGATAAATTGTTACATGGCTTTCAACGTGGTACTGCATGAGCGTGGCTGCAACAATACACTTAGGCAGGAGCTTTGCCTCATTTCTACATTCCAAAACTTAGCACTATGTCCTCCTGATGCTGGCAAAGCCCTGGCATGGCACACGATGCCAGTGTCTGCTTTTTGCTGTATGATTGGCAGTTCAAAGTTGTAAAGCACTATTTCTGCACTAACCTGATTTGGGGCTTGGATGAATTATATATCATTTGCAAATAGTCAGTCATCAGTGCAGGCTGACAACATTTGATCTTGCACAGTTCTATAGCAGAAACTAATGAGAAATTTAGGAAAGAAGATGAAAAAGAAGAAAGGGGATGAGATAAAAGAGAGAAAGGTATTGTTTCTAAAAAATCCCCAAACCAAGAAACAATAAGCAGAAGAACTAGAACGTAAAAGAACGAACACTTTTCTGAAACCCGTTGGCTCTTTTGTTCCTGAGGTGTATGTGCTAGTGTTTGTGTCTCCCCTGAGTTTTCTTACCCTTCTCTCTAACACCACATTATCAATTCCTCTGACTGCAAAGAGCAAAAAAACAGAGTACCTTAGATCTGGTTTCTCCTTTTAGTCCATTTTCCCAGTATACCTTCGCAGACTGTATTATTTACCATTAAACAATTTTATATTCAGCACTTCAGGAGACCTTTTTTTCAGTAACAGTTTTGTTTGTCACTCTAAGATGAAGATGCTGACTTTAAAGCAGAGGGGATTTTAACAGCAGTCAGCAGAAATGTCACTAGGTGTAAGCAACTCTTCCATAATAAATACAGAAAAGTCTATTTAACTGGCATAGCTCTGGTAGAATCGGAGAGGTGGCAGCTAAGGTCTGTCCTCTCCATGTAATACAAGGACAGGGGAACATGTGGCAGCCAACAGGAAACAAAGGGAGGCAGTAAAGTACATGTCACATTGTTAACATTACGCTACCGCACCTGTTACAGAGACAGGGAATAAAGGGTTTTGTTGAGTTATTTTTCTTCTATGTCCTGAAGCCATTGTTGCCCAGGGAAGCGAAAGAGGCCATGAAGTTATTCAGGTACATTTCTTATAGTTAAAAGCTCAAGTTAATGATGTCAGATAATAATACATCAATAACTTCTGCAAACATGTCTAATGCTCTTGGCTGAGCCTGTTTTGCCTTTAGTAGCCTTCTCCTAGGCTGACTTTGAGACGTAAAATGCTGCGCAGTTTTGGGTCCCAGAGGACCAGAATGGTGACATTATCGTAGAAAGGAGAGCAGGAGAAGATTTTACTAGGTCAATTACTCCCTTCCCTTCCCCAGGGCATGATCAGCTCTGCTAAATCAATGCTGACATTATTTGTCTAAAGTGTTCTGAAAAACCAAACAGCAGACCTCAAATTTGCAATGCCAGATTCTGATCTTTAATACCTCTCCTGTGAATAACTCTTTCCCTACCACTCACTGTGTGAAGCCTTAGTGTTAGCCGAGCAGGACAGCAGTGGACCCCCTTTCAGCAGTAATTTTCACGTGTTTGAGACTTTAAAGCAGGATAACCACACAGTTCCTCTAAATACAGGCTCCCAGACGAGGCTAGACATTTAGAACTTATAATCTGCATTCTGTAGTTTTCTTTCTGTACGCTCACAATTATTTTATCATTTCTCTCCTAAGCAAGGAAATGCTTAATCCTTGTGTTAACCTTCCTTTGATATTCCAGCATTCTCATTTATTTCGGTCCCTCACAGCTTAAAGGCAACAGCAAATAAAGCCCCATGGAATACCCTCAATGAAAGCTAATGAATTTAAACCAGCCTCCATTGTACAAATGCAATATAAATCACAGGATTCATGTAAAATACCACCAGGCATTTTCATATCACCAAATGATTTTGCTTTGTGCAACATTTTCACAGTACAACAAAATGTGCTCACATTGCAAAGCTGAAGGCAGAGCTGATGAGCTGGATCTGGAAAGTGAGAAAGCATGTGCCAACCTCTCCCCTTCCTCTCTTCTTGTTTTTTCCCATCACAGCTACTAATTCGATTTGGAAAGAACTGAAAAACTCATTTTTCCACCACACCAAAGCAACGGCGGAGTGCACCCACAGAAGGTTCTCAGAGATCCTTAAAATCCAAGAAGACATAAAGTGATAGCTGTTGGGGTTGATGTAGCTTGAGAGTTAGCATGACTAGGCCGCTTAAGCAAAACTGAACAGGCCGCTAGAAAGGACAGCTAAGACTAGCAATTGAGAAAGTTCTGATAGTGTACATGATGTGGGTTAGCAAAAACAAGATGTGTTCAAGGACGTGGAGGCGGCCTGTTGCTATTGGCGTTAGTGCATAGTTACCAGTCATAAGGGAATATGGGGTGCGTGAACAGAGCGTGATTTATCTGTAGCCTATCTGAATAAGCGTGATCGCATGTACAGATATGAAAAATGTATATAACCACACAAGCGGAGCAACAAAGTGAACCGACTGTGCATTGCATCAATGTGTGAGAGTCATTCCTGTCCCTGCACAGATGCTGAAACTCGGCAGATAGCAAAAACAAACAGAGAGAAGGGTTCAAGTGAAGTCATATTTTTCCATTGTTGTGTTATGGCAGTAAAAACTGTATGTCTTCAAGGCTGCTAAAATAACAGCACTGCTTTTTCTTTAAAAAGAGTGGTGTTGAAATAGCACTTAAAATCACCCAAAACACACTCAGTTGGAAGTGATAAAAAGTTTAAAAGTTGGAAAAAAGCTTATGAAAAATGGAAAATTTGACAGGATGTTAATAAACCAAATCAGCCATGGTATAGCCATGGACTGAGGAAAAATCCTTAGTAATTTTGGCAAGCAGCTCTGTGGAGAGGGACCTGGATGTCCTGGTGGACAACAGGTTGACCATGAGCCAGCAGTGTGCCCTGGTTGCCAAGAAGGCCAATGGCATCCTGGGGAGCATTAAGAAGAGTGTGGCCAGCAGGTTGAGGGAGGTTCTCCTCCCCCTCTACTCTGCCCTCGTGAAGCCCCATCTGGAGTACTGTGTCCAGTTCTGGGCTCCCCAGTTCAAGAAAGATGAGGAACTACTAGAGACAGTCCAGCAGAGGGCTACGAACATGGTTAGGGGACTGGAGCATCTCTCCTATGAGGAAAGGCTGAGGGACCTAGGCTTGTTTAGCCTGAAGAAGAGAAGGCCGAGAGGGGACCTTATAAATGCCTGTAAGTCTCTTCAGGGTGAGTGTCAGGAGGATGGGGTCAGACTCTTTTCAGTGGTGCCCAGCGACAGGACAAGGGGCAACGGGCACAAATTGAAGCATAGAAAGTTCCATCTGAACATGAGGAAGAACTTCTTTACTTTGAGGGTGAGAGAGCACTGGAACCGGCTGCCCAGAGGGGTTGTGGAGTCTCCTTCTCTGGAGATATTAAAAACCCATCTGGACAAGGTCCTGTGCAGCCTGCTGTAGGGACCCTGCTTTGGCAGGGGGGTTGGATTAGATGATCCCCAAAAGTCCCTTCCAACCTCTGCCATTCTGTGATTTCGAGAGAATTCATAATGTTCAAACATTTGTGAACCATTTCAATACTTTCCATTGCCCCTTTTCAAAGCGACTTTGAACCGATGCCTGCCACAGAACAGGGTTAAATATGTTCCTTTGCTCAATAGGAGGAAAAAGCAAGTACCAAACAGGTTTTTGCTCTCAAGTGCTTACACATTAAGCTCTTCAGTCACCTGGACATTCATGAATATATTATCCCACTCGTCTGTAAGAATATCTGCTAAATTATCCTGCCTGTCCCTGTAAGGGAGAGAGCTTGGACAGAGGCCACTCACCAGCAGAGAGCTCTCCTTGCCAAATCTGTCAAGTAAATTGATTTTCCTCCAAGACCTTTGGGTCTCTTTGAGCAAAAAGAAACTACATTTCATCTCCATTTTGCTAAAATGTCTTGGAGCACAAATCTCAGATCTGGACTAGAGGACACAAAGTGCCACCCGAGGATGATTGGTCACCTACAAAACTTCTGGATGTGGCCTAAGTTTGGGCCATCTTGACAGCACAAGCCACTCACCCAGACAGTTGCACTGTCCTCTGCAGATATGCTGGGCTGTGGTAAGTTGTCTGGTCACTCAGGGGACCAGAGATGTCAATCAAAGTCTAGAACCCCCCCCCATTCCTCAAAAAATATAGTAAAAATCCAAAGGAAGTCATATTGCATGGTAGCAAGTCAGGAGTGAGGTGACTCCCTGCGTATATGTCTCCACATGCTGAAGCTGAACTTTGCTATACAGCCCCCAGGTCTGTTGTCCCAGCTGCTATCAAGCCCACCATAAGCAGCATTTTGGGAATGTCTAGGGCACATCTCTGCTCCTGGAGCTGAAAACTTGTGTAGTCCAATACCAGTGGCAGCTGATGAAGGATCAGCTGTGAAGGATCCTGCTCACTCACTACTGAGGTGCAAATGCATTGGTCTGTCTGCTTGTTCAGTGCAGCTATTTTTAAGGTACCATGCTTGGGGGGGGCAGTATTTTCCTTTCCATCATACTGTTCCTCAGTTCATAAACAGTTCTGGAAATCCATAAATATTAGTAGACTTAGACTTGTAAAAAACTAAATTGAAGATATTTGTTGCACCAGGGTAAGCTATAACATATCACTCTGGTGTATTGTTGCCTCAAGTGAAAATATCTAAGGAAGATTTATTGTGTACCCTCAAGAGTGGAGGAAATAAAATCTGAAGCCAAAGATTTTCCACTGAAAATACTCATATTTCTGCTTTTGTACAGGCAGCTCTTATGACTTCTTCTGAGTTTTGCAAGAAGTGAAGCATAATTAAGACAACAGCTTTCAGAACCCTAGAGATGTCCCATTTCTGGCTTAAAGACATATTATACACCAGTGCTTCCATACAAGCTGTGGGGAGCTAATTAATGTAATTTCTTTCATGCAATGGCCATCAGTCCCATGTTTGCATTCACTCCTCGCCCTGGCCAGGGAGTGATTCCATTCCATCCAGATCTTCAGCAAAATCCTCATCCCAGCACAGCCCTTTGCTCGGCTGCACCAAATAGGTAAATAAGAAAACAAGAAGCAGACTTGTAGTGATCCTGTTATTTTTACTATTTCAAAAGGTGCTGTGTGCCCAGTCCCAGCACTGCTCAAACTTTGGAAAAACCTTTTTAGTCCCAATATTTCACATACAGCTCTTCTTAACAATTGATTGCTGTGAAAAAAGGCTTCCTATAGTCTTAATGTCTTTTTAATGGAAGTCAATGTTAAACACCCAACGTTTTAGCAGAAACATATCTGCAGTGCAAGAAAGGAAGAAAACTATCCTCTGCAAACTGTGGTCAAACTAAATGGTTTTGTTTAAATCCTAAATGGTTTTGTTCAAATTACAATTGTTGCCAATTTCATTAGGACAATACCTCTGCCTTCCCAGACTTCCATCTAGATTTCCAGAAATGGAAGAAATAAATATATATTCCAGCGAACTGCAGCATTTCTGTGGAGCTTTCTTCACTTTATGCTGAGTTCTGTCTGACAACTTCACTCTACCTCATTTACACCAGAAAGAAGAATAAGCTATGGTATAATTTACTGTACCTTGAACACTGCCAAGCTTTGGATCCAAGATTTTGGTTTAGCCTATGCTAAAAACCAGCTGTGAAATGTAGGTTTGTGTCTGGGCTTAAATGTAAATCATCTATAGGGAGAGAAAGGGGAAGGTCATTTCATCTCAGCACTTTACCTTCAATTTCCTACCCCCTCAGCTGGAACAGCAACCTGCTAGGTGTGATCAAAATCTTGTTTGGAAGCACTGAGATATGAACAACCCATCACTGTTTATGTTACAGACTTAAAATATGATAAAGTATATTGGAGCTTAACTCTCTATGGCTTAGTATAAGCTCTAATATTTCCCTTACTGATTGTAAATCCAATCCCTCTGATTTTGCCTTGCCAGAGATAGTTCAGAGTGCTCCAGGTCAAACAGTGTAATCAACCTCAGTAACACAGTTGCTCCTGAACTCCAGCAAGACCCTCAAAAGTAGCACTGACAGTGGTCAGGGAGGATTAGGGACCCATGCCTGGGCTCTGCCCTAGCATGAGTACTAGGGAGAGATGGTCATGCTTTGCTCACCTGTAATTTAGTGCATCAGCTCTCCAGAATGCACCAAGTCCAGTCTCATACAGACACAATATTTTCAGCTTTTTTATATAAGAGCCAAGCTGATTCTTCACCTCTTCAAATTTACATGTCTGTCCATGGTGGGCACTGGGGAGAGGACTAATTGGGAACAGTGAGGAACAAAGACCCTTTTCTCAACCACAGAAAGGAAAAATTCCACTGTAAAGGATGGGTATAACTTTTCTCACAGCCAGTGAGCAAAAGCTCATGCAAATAGCCCTGCTCGTCCTTTCTATATAGGCAGAGAGCTCCACCCAGAAATTCACCACTGGCCTTGCATGGGGAATGCATTGAACTTCTTCAAAGCCGTGTTCTCCTTCCTGGCCCAGCACAGACCTTGGCAGTGAGTGGAACAGCTTGCAAACAGCACCACTGAATCTATCCTCTGCAATGTTGTAATTTCTTGTTTTCTCTCTTCTGTTTTCAAAAGCCTTCATCAGAAAGGCTTGCTAGCAATTAATACAAAAATACAAGCATGAAGGCAAGCAGATCATAGGTGCAGAGTAACATTGCCTGCTGCCTGCAGAAGCTCTCTGTAGGAGAAGATGCAGCGGGAGATGGATTTGTGGTGCTCGACCACTGCATAGAGGCTAAGCTCAACTACCAAAGTGTACAATTATGTAAACAAAATTGCATCATGACCACTTTGTGGACAAAAGTGACTCCAACCCTTCCTCCCACACTTTTACACTGCTGCCACTGCTCCCAGTCATCAGCAGACCCCCAGATCAATTTAAGACAGTTTAAACTTATTGCAACCACTCAGCTATTAACAAGATACTTCCATATGGCATGGTAACAAAGATTGGATATTACTGATTGTCCTGGGTTCGGCCAGGACAGGGTTAATTTTCACCGGACTCCAGGAAGGGGCACAGCCGGGCGGGCTGACCCCACCTGGCCAAACAGAGCCGAGTATTCCATACCATGTGCCGTCATGCTGAGTTCCGGTGGGGGGGAGCTGAGCAGAGGGAACTCACTCGAGGCTCGGGAGCATGGGCGGCGGGAGCGGCTCTCTGGGTCGTGCGGTTTGTGTTGTGCATTCTCTTTATCTGTATCATTTTTGTTCCTGTTCCCTTTGTTTGCTGTTCTGTTAAACTGCCCTTATCCCTGCTGTGTGGCGCTTTTGTTGCCGGCCAACCCATAACACTGATACAGCACATCTCCAGTCTTTTTCCTTGGAAAAAAGACTGCTAATAAAAGCAGCAAAGTGCCGTGTATTTTGTCTGTCTGAGAGCAAGAGGCACTACAAGTCTAGTGCATCCAAGAGGGATAAGAAGAAGAAAAACTTGGCACCAATATTCAAAATCCAAGATCTGCAGTTAGCAGATGTGGACAAGTTTGTTTCTGCCTGCATATTTCAATGCATTATTACCACCTCAACAAGAGATGGGATGCACATGGGGTTGGTCTCCGTTTCAGGAAACTAGTTGTGGACATACAGAAAAAACAGCATAGATGGAGTTTGGCCATGACCAAGTTCTGCAAAAGCGCCTTTGGGTAGGATTCATTGTGGCTTTCTGTAAACCAAGTGGGCAAGGACTGCATGTAGGGGTTGTGGCTGCTGCTGGCCCTATGTGATGAGGGTGTCACCTACATGATGAGCTGGCTGGTGTCCTTCTCACCAAGGCAGCCCTATGGAGCAATAATGCAGGTCTCACATCATACTACAGCCTCCTGGTTTGCATTTTCTGGCCAGTCTGCTCTGCTGCTGAATCCAGCCAGAGCGCTGCCTCCAATGTGTGTTGCCAAGTGTATGGAGATCAAATGGTTTTGTGGTATGGTCTCTAAAATTAGGCTACATCGTCGGGTGCATTTGATCATCTCTCACTTGAAAAGAGCCACAGCTTTCATAGACTGTGATCTATTCCTTGACCTGGAAATCAACAGCTTTCTGTGCTTTTCTTGGGTGGAAGTGCTATTTCCATAATCACAGGACTGACAAAGCAGCAGAAAAAGCAGAGCACTTACATCTAAAATACTATCACCTGCAGTAAGAGCAAGTATAAATGGGTGTATTGAGTGATTTCAGCCACAAAGATGATGCTCTTTGCTTCCCGGCATGACCCTTCTCTCATGGCAGCAAGTGTCTAGTCCCCTGCAAGACTGTTACTTCAAGGCCACACATCTTATTCAAGCACCACATCACTTCTTAAAACCCACCATACTGCCTGCCAGCAGCTCCAGAGGGTTAAAATTCATTTACAAAATGTCTTTTTTTGTAAGTAGTGCCCTAAAGAACTTATCAGGTCAGATACTCTCCTCACTTGTATGTGGGGGGAGTTGACCCTCACACCTGAAGGTTGGAAAAATCCCCAAATCACCTCTAACGTTAATTTCCTATTGCATTGGTTGTATCTACCTGAGCATACGCAATCACTTAAATGCAAGGCTGATTGCACTCATTTGCCTTAAAAAAGAGAAGCGCTATAAGAAGTCATAAAAAACAATAAACTGAACTCTGAGAAAAAATTGGCAGAGATGTGGGAAACTTCGCAGAGCCGATTTGCACTCCTCACAGCTGAAAACTGGGTGTGCTTATAGCCCCAAATACACTGGGAGTACAGGTCAGAGCACTGCAAATGGATTTCCTTGAGACGTCCTCTCTTCACTTGCACAGGGAGAACAGTCAGGAATAAGCAGCATCCTTCTCCCACTGCCCCTTGCAGTCACAGATCCAAGCAGAAAACTGATGCTCCCTTTCATCAAAGATCACTTCCTTGACACAGCAACACAAGCACAGTATATGACCCTGGTCCAGAGATGCCCCTTATGTATACATTGCCTTGGTATCTGCTGTTTTGCAGTGCCCAAATCCTGCAAGAGCTCTGATAATAGCAAGAGTCACAGCAGGGCAAATAGTGAGAAAGCAGAAGGAGAGAATGATCCAAAGCCCCTGAAATCCATGGGAAAATCTCTGCTTCCAGTGCACGTTGGGTACTTCAAAGTAGGGTGTGCAGGTAACACATTGGCATAATCCAACCGGTCCCTCCACAGCACCTTCGCTCTAAAAATGCAACTTCTAATTGACAAAAATGTGTCTGACGTTTCAACAAGCAATCCATAATAACAGGAAAGATTGAGGCAAACAAACCTATTTTATGCTTGCATTTGAACAAACATGCACAATTTAAAAAGCATCCCTGTGCTGTTCTTCAGTGCTAATGTTATTTAGCAATTTGGTGGAATAGCATACAAATTTCCTTTGCTCCTCCTCTTAAGAAGCACCTTATAGTATTCAAAGAAGGAGGTAAAATATTTATAAATCACCATTGATTTAACACTATCCAACAAAACGTCCATGTTTGATTTGATGCGGTTTATAGTTTGCCTCATGCTTATTGAATATGAATAAGAATAAATGTTCTTTATTTTCTGTTAGATAACAGCATCTCTAGAGATAATCTTCGTAAGTCAAGGTGCAGTTTACCACATCTGACATCTCAGTAAAGAGTGAGGTTTTATGGTTGTTCAAGCTGATAGCTGTGTATTTGCTGTTGAGAGAGCAGGAGGCCGCCCTGACCCACTCCCACCAGCCAACACCACGCCACTGACAATCACAACAGACCCAAGTCTGCCTGGTGCTGGTTGTGGCAAGATTCCATCCAAGTTTGCCAGCATGAAACACCAACTCACAGAGAATTCAAACCAGACAAAAGAAAACTTTTCTTTCACTGTAGAACTTCATTGACCTCTGAAAATCAACTCTACAAGATCGCAGAGGTCAGCAGATGGTACAAAGAAGAAGTCATTTCATCTGATAGGGACATCACATGTGGACAGAAGCTGCTGCCTTATGGCATGCCACTTCTCCGCTGGAGATAAATAAAGCATGTATTTAACAACTGGCCTCACTGACTGGGGTTCAAAGTGCCTGCTCAGTGCCATCCAGGGAGGCTGCAAGCAGCTGTTTCACAGCTATTTGGAGCCAAAAGACATATAAGGGAATCGGCCTTGGAGGTGCAGAGTGGCGTACAATTGTTTACGTTGTTGCACTGTTTGCTTGCCTAGCTGCTGCGAAGCTGTGCATTGGCCTCATATCACACAGGCAAGTCCAGCTTGACGTCTTTTCTTACCTTTTGGAAATGACGCAGTCCCGTCAGGCAATACAAGGTACAGAAAAGGATTAAAGTCCAGAGCCAGGCAGCTGCTACCTGTCTGCACTGATAGCATTTCTCATGCTGGCAAGATGCAACATGAGTGTGTACATCCAAGTTTTATGGAGCTTTCTCTGAAGTTCCAGGTATGTCTGGTTTTGGAGGGACACACCAGTCTGGGACCTGAGGAGAAGGAGGTGCAAGTGGGGAAGCATCCCAGAGCAACTGCCATCAGGATCACAGTCCCTTCTTCTCAACCAGGCTCAAAAACCAGCCCATCTTTTAGGTCACCCATTTCTCTAGCCATCCCAGCTGCAAGCAGCATTGCTTCCAACATGCGTCATTCAACGGACAATGCAGAGGGCAATAGTCCAAACCCAAATGCTCTCTGCCCAGCACCTGTTAACAGAAGGATACTCAGGTTGAGGTAAAACAAGGCAATTCCTGGGCCTCCCAGGTAATGACAAATCTCACACGTAAAATTCACATGTAAAAATAGGAGGGGAATGGAAATTGCTGACAGAAACATGGTGCCCAGACACTGCAGATATGTTTGTGGAAAAAAAATCACTGTACGGTATTTTTCTTTTTTGCCTCTCAAAAATGTCAAGACCTTTTATCCTGAAAGTATTCTCCCAGAGATTTTTGTTTCCATAAAAAAAGAAAAAAAGGTTTCCACAGACAATTCTCTAGAAAGCTCATCACTGTCTTGTCCACAGAACTGATTGCATAAGTAATGAGTATTTTTCCCTTCTTTAGTGACTCCAAGGTGACTTTCTTACAAGCTTCATGCCATATCAATAGCTGTGGTGCAGGAAAGGCTTTGCTGAAGCCCATGATCAAATATGAGGTATAAATCCACAAGCAATCAGGCTTCATTATTTCCCAGCTCAGGTAACCACTTCTCTTCTAGCTGCCTTTGCAAAGCTGAGCTGAATCCAGCGCAGCTGAAGCTGTCTTTCGAACATCCCAAAGCTTCGCTGATCTGCCATCCTGACAGCCTGGCATAGTGCTCCCACTGTGGTGCTCAACAGTGTAGTTTCTACCATAGACTGTCAGCACAAGAGAAAAAGTCAGAAACTCAACTAGTTTTTAAGAGATAGATATTTGTCTCAAAATTATTGATTGTTTTATTAATGCACTTAGTTTTGCATATCTGTGCGTGCCTAATGCATGTAACCTTTTGCTTTGAACAGTGAGAAAATAAGGAGCATAGTATCCCAAGCTTTGAGAACACCCTAAAAAAAGAGTCAGCTGTCAAAACTCTACTCTTAGAGAAAGGTTGATTTTCATTGTCACCATAATCAGATCAGTGTCTTCATCTCACTGCACTATCCCTACATTTTGCCTTGACAGTAACAGTAGTCATAACAACAACACAAGTCAGAAAGACATCAAAGACAATTCAGAGGTACAGCACAGAGTCCATCCCCAGTGTACAGCTGTGCTCTTCTGCTGCGACTTCTAACAAACTTCCCCAGCAACTCTCTGCGGAGGAGCATCTGCGCTACCGAGGCACTCAGATGCTGTTTAAAAACCTGAGCTTCATCCTGAAGTCAAAAATCCCTGGCTTTTGTGGGTTTAGACCACTGACATTACCTTAATGCACTTTCCGGTCTTGAAAATGTGTGAGAACCTTCTGAGAGTGTGGTGCAACTGATTTATTCTCCTTCAGGTGGGCTGTGCCCAGACTATTCACCTTCTCTTTGGAATATATTGGCTTTCAATGGTTGCTAATATGCCAGTTGCTGCCAAGCCTAAAGTACCACAATGCAAGAAAACCAGCACAAATAAAGCCAACACACTGCTTACTGTTTCCATTAATGGCACTTCAGTGAGGATTGCAAGGGAAGGCAATGCAAGGAAACAGGGCGCTCATTCCAGCTAAGGCCCCAAAGTGATGGCTGAGGGCAGGTTTTAGGGTGTTTCTGTAACCTCATTGCTCTCAGAGGATGACATTAAATCCCCCTGAGGAGCAAAAAAATAAAAAATGTTACTTGCCCTAAAATGACTGATCTCCAACAAGGGTACCAGAAATAAATACATCAAAATTAGTCCCTCAGAAGTGGTGAGCTGCAGCTCCTCTTCCCTGCCAAAAGCTTTGCCAAGGAAATTGGCTTCCCGGGACCAACACAAAATCACTCTGCTGAAAAGAACTGTGCCAAAACACTCTTCAAATCTTGTCCCAGATAAACTTTAGCAGATAGGCTGCAAATATCGTAGGCAAAATGTGGGCAAAGCTCCATCAGACTCCTAGTAGTGACAGATCTGCCTTTGGTCTTCAGCGTTCATCAGTTGCAGCAGTGCAAAACAGGTGAGATCAGAATCAGATCCCATCTAACAAATAGCAAATATCCTTGAAAAAGGGGAAGAAAAGAGGCCAATTCTTTGTTCAGTATTTGGTTTTTCTTAGGGGAGACTCTTAAAAAGAGCAATTTCTGTGCACTTCCCTCATACATTGATTGTTTTTTGCCCTCCAGGACAGCAAGGGCACACAGCATCTGCTTATAAACGCTGGGGCAGCTGCAGCATGTGAGTCAAGAGCAGCCTGTAAATTTATTTTCTTGTTTCCATGAGGGCTTTCCAAGAGAAAAAACTCATCCACTTGGTTCTCTTCTCAACCCCCCACCATTATAGTAGCTGCTGGCATCCAGCCAGTCTCGCAGTGTGCCTCCGAGAGGTGAAATCCCTATGGGCAAGTCTGGAGCCAAGCTGGGGTCCAGTCCAGAGACAGAGCGAATTCCCCCAGCACAGGATCACCCTGCCTGCCAGCTGTAGGAACCCATGTATTTCAGCAAGGTCTGTCCGCATTTTTCAAAGCGCAATAGAAGAATTAGGCCTATTGTTCACACTTTATTGCTATTTTTTGGCGCTCTGTGAGATCCATCTTTCTCTAGGAAGCCTATTCTTTTAACAAAGACTATTTTTTAGCAGAGCTTCCCTCCAATTCGTCATTTTCGGCACCACTTGTGAGCTTATAAAACTCATATTGGCCTTCAAACAATCCTTTTGCCATGAGATCTTGAGAGTCTCCATCACTATTCCTCTCAATCCCTTAAAACTTCTCTTTTTTTTTTTTCTCAAGAGTAGACCTCCAGAAAAGATATTAGCTTAATGCCAGAATGACTTGAACTTTCCTCCAGCCTGGAGGCAGCTGATTTCCAGTGGCACCTGGAGAAAGCTGGGAAGGAGATCAGTTACTCCTGCACTGAAATGAAGTTAACAGAGGCAGAGGTGCAACTCTCATTTAATCTGGCCTCCTTTCATCAGGGGTGTTAAGGATTCTTCTTCAAGTACTTATGCTCTTTTATATAATCTTCCTATATCTCCCAAGCGGTGCTAGAGCAGCTTTTTTGTATTAATAGAGCTCAGTGCTAATAAGCTCGGGAATAACTCTGGAGCACACTGTTTTGGAAAGGCCATGCAAGATGCTCCTCAGCCCTCTCCCAAAGCACCTAATGCAATTGCTTCCCTTTGCAATGCAATATCCACAGATTCATCTGCTATGCACTTACCAATCACACTCAGATAATCAGCTGAAAGCAGAGGACAAACCAGCTTTCAGTGGGTGCAAGTGAGGGGACACTGGTCCCACATCTAGCCACTGCACTGGATGGGAGTGAGGGCAGCACAGTCCAGTGCTGGCGGAGGTGAGGCTGATTTTTTTTTTTTTTTTAATCTCTGTGCTTTCGTTAGGCTGCAAGGCTGCAATGTTTCTCTGCACTCTCACTGGGGCTCAGGAGATTTCCTGGAGACAAAGCTCTAGTTAAACCAGTGAATCTATTGTGCTGGTTTCTTGCCTCTATTATTACAAGCTGCCTCTCTTACAGCTTGAGTGGGAGATCCTTTCGGTATTACTAACGCAATCCAGAGTTGGAAGAGAAAGATGAGAAAGTACAATGCAGATTTATGCAAGGGGAGAGAGCAGGAAGGCAGTGCTGTCCTGGCAGTGCAATGAGACATTGGAGAGTATCAGCAGCGCCACAGAGAGACATTTCTGGTATGTTCTCACCGGCTGTGAGCCAGGTTTTACCCCAGTTCTTCTCACATCCACCCGGACACTTCTTACTGTGGTTCTGGAAGTGCCTCATTAATGTATAAAGTTTAGAGCTGGGTCTGAAACTCTCCTTTTTCTCAGGAGGGGGGAACTCATCTCTTTTCTGCAAGTTAATGCAGTGGAGTCAGGGAAGGTCCCGGATCCTTCCCGAGTGAGACATCATTGTGCCCTCCACCAATGCAGCTCACCGAAAAAAATCATAGATCACAAACACTCACAATATATACCCCAAAGACTCTCAGATGGCTGCAGAAATAGCAAGGACATGATAATTTAGGAATGGCGTTATTACGTCTACACTTAAACTGAGGCTACCTTCAGCAGCTGATCAGAGCGCATCATGGATAACTGGAAAGGAGCCCTACCCACAAGCAGTAAAATGTATTTATTCTTGGTTTTTGTTTCCACAAAACCTAGCACAAGAGAGTTGTGTTTCATGGTGAGAACTATTCTGTACTATTGCAAAAGAAATACTTTAAAATAGATTTAAGACTCACTACCTACATATCAAAGGCAAGCCAAAGGTGTGCAGAGCTGAGCTTCCCAAGCAACATGGCCTTGTGCTCTTAGAAAGCCTCATTCTTCCACTGAATGTAAATGATACAGACATAACATGGAAAGGAATGAAAAAATCCCTTCACAACACACAAAAGCTTCCAGTGACTTACTGGCAGGCTCAAGAGATAAGAAAAAGAAGATAAGTAAAGGCAAGCACCAATGTAGTGTTTTCAAGTGTCAAATGCTATGCCCAGACTAAAAGAAGAAAATCTTTTACTCTTCTTAGGAAAAAGAGTCACAGGCTCTCTATTCTCTCCAAGCGTGAAAAAAATGAACAATATCTCAAGAGTTCACACTGCTTAGGAGACAGATGGGAGAGATGTTTTGTCATTTTTTTGTTGAACCTTTCTCAGCAAAATTGTTATTTTACCAATAATTCACTTTTTTCCTAGCATTGTGTTCTGACCTAATATAGAAAAAAGATTTGTAGAAAATGTGAGAACACAGATACCCTTCAAAAGTAATCACACACCATTTGACTGGGCATTGCCTCTCTGTGAAGACTGCAGTAACAATAAAAATGAACATACCCAATGCTTTCTTCAGTGTCTTCCAAATATGTTCCTACACATCTTCATGCTACATCAATATCCCATTTAAGACAAACTATAACTGTTCTAGTAAGGAAAGGTGCTAGTAGTTGTCTGAATTTACTGTTAACCTGAATCATCCAGAAACAGGGCTGTTAACAAGCCAGTTCAACAGGAAAAGGACAGAAATAGCCATCCAACTCTTCTTTTCTGGGCAAAAGCAATAAATCATGTGGCAGAAATCCACGGGCTAGGATGGAGTGGCCTCTGCACATGCAAAAAAAATACAATTTAACTAAACCAAACCTTCTTCAGAAATATGTCCTACTCCATGTCATGTTGATTTTCTTAAGCAGAAATGGAAATAAACAGTTGACTAACCCCAGATTTTGTACCGCTTTAGTGAAGCTTCTCAGCCAAATTCCAAGGAAGAGGATGCTGAATCAAATGCCTGAAAAAGCAATGGAAAAAAATCCTGTTACATTGAAAGGGCTTTAGATATGGGCCATCTACTGTGCGCTCTTGGCAGAGCTATTCATATTTACACCAGTAAAAACAACCACAGTTTGGGAAATAGGCTCTTTGTGCCTGTCATCCAGTCAACCTTATCCCAGATACACTCTAGAAATAGCCCATATTGACCATGAAGCATGTCACTGAAATTGTAGTCATTTAGGCAAGTTATGCCATCAGCAGGGCGTCTGGAGTCCAGAATAACTTCCTTTATCAGCTTCTCATCTACTTAATGAAATAATTCACTCTTCAGCAAGTACTTTATCACCTGCATTTCCACATACACTCCTGGGCATTTGAATAGAAACCAATGTCATTCTGTAATTCATTAATCTACAGTGCAGCTCATAAATTGACTGTTTATTTTACAAGTATTCAAAATAGAATCACCTAAAGAATATTATAGCCAATGAAAAATGAGCTGTACTGTCTCCACACAAAACTCTGAAAGTTGACTCCTTCAGTTGTTCCTGTAATTTTTGATGACTTGATTTTATTACCAAGCAGTTGAAATCATCCTCACTGATATTCACCTCCAAAGTGGAGCCACCAGTTCAGCCCATGGCCAGCTTGTAACACTTGGGGCTGTACCTGGGGCTAGGAGTAAAGGCTGGTCTCGCACTGGTAAATATAAGCAAGGTCTTCAGCTTTGGGAATAAGTATTTTCAAATCTGATTAGACTGAGATACTTCCAAATGAGAGAAGCAGTGGAACAGGGCCAAAAATACATGATGGTACTGAAATAGGAATTCAAGCAGAGGATTATGAAGAACTTAATTTTCAATCAACAAAAGGGAATTTCTTTCACAAGCTACTTGCTAGTTATGGCCAAATCAGCACTTCAAACATTGAAGACATGGCAGGAGGGGAGATGGAGCAACAAACACATTTGATTTTTATGACATTTTACCCTCATTTTTTGTTAAGTTTCAAAATATTGATGAAAATGTCTATACATTTAATTTTAAGTATGGGAGTAGCCCAGTATAATTTGATCTTATGTGAAGTTAAGCGCATATATGCAGGATCACTTTATCATTATTTAGGACCAATGTAATTGTTCATTTTTCAACCCAACTTTAGATCTTCTTAGAAGATGTTCTCCTTAATGTTCACCACTAGAAAGCATAATATATCTTTTTTTTCCTTTTCCCTAAAGAGATTAAATGCAATTATTTCTGGGATTTGTCCTACTCCTCTACCGAGCTGTTACAGGAGACAAATCACATTTTCACTAGACTTAATCAAAATTCATGTTAATAAGCTAAAGTGTACCGAACCAAATATAGCCAATACTTCACTGTAAGAAAAGATATGTTGCATATTTTACTATATTAGCTATATGATGTATTCACTATATATATTTTTATATTTAATATAAATAAGAGCCTGTGGTTATTAAATATAAATGTTAAGTGTATCTATACATATACATATTTTATATATATGTTTAAATGTTCGCAAAGTGAACTAACATCAATACTTTCCAAGTTACATTGCTTTCCCTTATGGTAGGTAAACAAGTTACTTACTGATTTATCATATGGCTAAAACCAATGTGTCAAGGTTCTGAGCTTGCAAATACATATTTCTCCAGTCCCTGTGCTATCACCGGGTGCCCACTACAGGCTGTGCTGTGCTCTGCCCAACCGCTGATTATTACTTGCAGCACTTTGAAGGCAATTAAGTCAGATGTATTTGAACCCCCTGAAATGTAAGGCCATACTGAAGTACCATAAACTATTAAAAATACAAATTACTACTAAAAGTACAGCAAATTTTTCTTGCTGAGTGATATACCTGGTTTGATCGGGAGAGGTACAGGCTCACTCCCTTCTCATGATTTGGCCCAGTTTTCACCATGTGGACAACAAACACATTGACAGCTGGCAAAACTCTGCCTCGGTTGCAAACACATTTGCCTTTGAAGTCAGTTCCTCATAGAGATACCATCTGTTCTGCAGCGAGGAGTAAGCAGCACACAATAAACAGGTCTGGGGTAACCAGCCAAGCTCCTTCCCCGTGCCTGTTAGCTGCAGTTTGAATTACTCCTAGAAGAAATATTGCCCCTGCCTTTAAAACCTGGTTTTTGGAGTTAGCATGGGGTCAGAAGGAGCAATCACTCCTTGATATCGTCTGTGAGCTCGCCCTCCTCGCCCAGACAGAGAACTGCATGTGACTTTTCTTTTTTTTGCATTTATTTGCATTTGTCCTCCTTGTGTTTCTCCACGTTCACTTTTTCCACAACATCAAGATGCAGTATCCCTCATAGTAAGGGAAAAAAGGTACAAAACTTCATTTACAGTATAGATCTATTTTCCTGGTCAAGCGTAACCCACAGGAAGCCAAGTCTGCTTTAGACTTCAATCCAGTTAAACAGCATAGGAAAACCTGGATTACATGATCTTTTCACTATTTTGCTGATCTGGCATCATTATCCATCAAGTTTTTAGAGCTCATTCCAACTTCTTCCCATCACACAGACCAGTAAAACAAACACAGCCCCATGGTATTCCGGTTTGAGGGAATATATTTGAGGTATATATTGCACACGACGACAGAGGTGTATTGTCAAGAACATCTATAGTGTTTTATTGGACATCTAGGGGAAAATGTGCTGTAATAAATCACTAAAGTTATGTCTTTTAGCATCTAGATGGCCACTTTGGAAATTTAAGACTTCACCTTTAAAAGCAAAACAACTAAGCTATAATTCATATTTCTTTCATTCTTCCACTTCCCTATCAAAGATTTTCACTCCACGCACAACACTTTTTTTCAAAAAGCTGTCAAGAATGTTAGAAATTTTGCCTTGAAGAAAAACACACAACCATTTCTTGGTGTCCGAAGATACAATAGCATATGTTTCAATCCAGATAGGGTTGCAGCAATTACATTTATGCAGATTATATTTCATGAAATTTCATCAAGGCAGGGAATGATTGTTTTAGAAAAGAAAGACTATTGCTCCAGAAAGGATTCTTGAAGATAAATATTCCAGGAAAAACACAAAGAGCTATCCCACGCTGTAGGGTCATCTCCTCCATGAGGCTGAAGCAGCCTCAGGGCTAAGCTTAACCGCTTCAGCCTTTCCAAGAGCATAATTTCATGGTTACAGAGTGCAAACACATAATACCTTGTTTCTCTAATTTCTGAGCACGTTGCATTTTAGTTCAATGTTATAATTATTTTGCCATTTCTACATTTACATTTTTGGTTCTCCAGGCAGAGGAGCACCTGAGTCATGGCCACCTCAAACAAGCAAAGTCACATCTCTCTTGCATCATCCCCAGTGCTTTTCGTTTTTGCAGCAGCCTACTTTTATTGCTGGTTGGGTGAAATGTTTGGGGGGTTTTTTTCCCCAACTCTGAGTACCCCTATTTCTCTACAGAGCTTATATACAGATTTTTACCAATGCAAAGCAAAACAAAAGTAAGAGTACAGGTCCTTCACTCTTCTTTTTTTTGGGAAAGCAGAACAACTTTGCAGCTCCTTCACCTCGGATGATGCAGCAAATGTTTCTCCTGCTTCACCCAGTTTAACTTCCGCAGAAGTTTATTGTGGTGTATATCACAGGTTCATTCCTGTGAGCCTGCAAACTCCTGTGAAACGCTGAGTGGTACCAATTTCTCCTGACCTTAAATTAATCCAGGGTCATGCATATCTTTATAGGGCAATGAAAGCTTTTTAGGACCCCAGCCCTTTGGGCCCAGTTTTGCCTTGGGTAATGGAAACTGCAAAAGAGAATATAGGATTATGCAGTATTTTATGCTTCCTTTACGAATCAATACGCTATAAAATACATGCTGAGAGCCAAAGTTTACAAAAAGTTACACTCGCACAACTCCAATCAGCCTCACAGCATTGAAGCAAAAGCTTTCAGCAGTACTTCAGCTTCCTTCGTGCCTTTTGCTTGCAGAGTCAGTTCCTGTTACGTCCTCAGCTGGAGGACAAAACTAAGTCATTGCAGAGGGTTGCAAACAAGCAACTGATTACGGTGCACAATTAAGAGACAGCATGCGGGTCCCTGCAGATTGGTGCATCGTGTAACTTTCCATGCTCAAAAAGTCAAAGAAAGTGAACGAGTTCGGAAGTTGGAATCCTGACACCTGGGAAGCTCACTGCAAGCAGATTCTTGTCTTTTGGGGAATGCATGTAGATTTAATTGCAAATGGCAAGCCAGTATGCTAACGAGATGACAGCAAGCTAGTCTACTGCAAGCATGTGAGCTTCAGTCACTAGCCTAACCCAGGAAAAAAAACCCCACCTTACGAGCCTGGGAAGATGATAAACTTTTCTACAAGGGTATAAGGATGTTCCTTAGCTGCAAGTGTGACTTGCATATATTCGTTGTCTTTGAGTCATCTGTCTCATAAACACAGCCTTTACATCACAAGTCTGACTTGGCTTTTACTTACACTACATTTGCAGCACTTTTCTGCTGAGTTTAACGATATTCTGGTTTGGAGAAGCAAAGCTCTGCATGAGTTTTCAGATCTATGCAATTCAGGCATGTCCTTCCATATTTTAGATTACTACCTGAAATAGAGGCTTACCAGATTACAGCCCTATGTGAGCAAACACAACTGAAGGAAATAAAAGCGAAATGGCAATCCCTAACACAAGCCCAAGTGTATTTTCATTCTACCTGCACATCTCCGGTTCCAGCTGTTACTACAAGAATGAAAACTGACCCTGATGCTATAAACCTCACAGGTTAAGTTTGTGTCTGTAAATAAAACCAGTGGTATTTTTTCTCTGAACAACCTTTAGCAGTTTGATCCTGCCTCTGGGAATGATATTTCCCTTCCAGAAACCAGTCTGAAGGATAATTCACACAGAGCCACTAAATACTGAGGAAAACCACTGGAGAGAGCAGACCATCTTGTGCCAAGCCTGCGCCAGGAGGTGAGCGCCACTCGCTTTCATCTGCAAATCCTTTGCTACTGCTGAGATCCAGTGTAAACCAACATTTTTGCTCAGTTTCTGTAAACTTTGCATGCTAGACCTTGGCTAGATTCGTTGTACATTCACGTAGAATATTCAATGAATAAAGTTTTATGAAATTTCCATTCTTCCCTGTCTCTTCAAGGGGTAATTTTCCTGGGTTTGAAGGAGTGTGTACTGATATTTGGGCCATCTGCTGCCAGATACTTAAAACGGCAGAGTAACCCGCAAATCAAACTAGAAGTGGTGGGTTTGCAGTCTGACCAGAGAAACAAAGACTGACGGTCTTAAAAAGACTTCTGCTTGAACTTTCTTTTCTGTCTCAAAGGAATAAAGCATTTTTCAACGAGGTTGAATTTCCCTTTTCATGAAGCCTTTGCTGGAGAGGGAGCACTCTCTCAGGCTCCACAGACAAAAGATTAAAAAAATCTTTCACGTCTAATCTCAGTTTAACTTCTGTTATGACTCCCTGTCTCTGGCTTTATACCAGGATTTCCTTTATCTTCTGAAGCAAGAGTAAACTTAAGTATTAAACAAAAACTTCTCTTTAAAAAGAAAACAGTTGAACTTTTCATGTCAAAATGAACACTCTTGTTCCAGAAATTTAAACTTAATCTGTTATCTCCAACGTCTCTATCAAAAAATCACACTGAATGTAACTGGGCTTTTTCCCCATTTTGTTGTCCTTACATCGAATGAATTCAAAACAAGAGACAACTACGCACACTGAATATAACAGAGTTATAGCAACTGAAGAGGTAATACTGAAAAGCTGATTTTCTGTTCTTTTTCTGGGCCCAAGTTCTTCTCTCATGCTTAAATACTTCTATTGCCCTATTATTTCACAGAGACCAGAAAAGCACTTGCAAACACCGATCCCTGTGTGGCAGGTAGGCAGGTCCTGTACGAGCATGACATGCTGAGACAACCTCTGTCCCAAACTGTACGAAGACAGTTATAAAGTCAACCTTCAGATCTAACAATGAGAAAATAGAGACCCAAACAAAAATGAGAAGACTGAAGAACAAAACGATAAGCTGAGGATACAGCACAAACTTGATCTAGGGCTGATCTTATGCCCTCAACACTGCTGGAAGCTCTAACTGGATCACGACAGACACACATATACCAGTCCTAATTTCATTTACTTTGGCTCCACTGGTAGAAGAGACTTAATACAGAGCAAAAAACAGGAGTATATTGAAGCCAGGCAATGGAGATGTCCCCTTACACACACTCGGACGCAGAGGCTGAGCTCCTTCCAGCCACGCTGAGAGCATTGCATGCCCACGGCAGGGATTTGGGCATAAAAGTAGCAGATCATAGAGGAAAAGATCTGTTGAAATGGCCAGTGAGATATGCGACCACTATCAGTCACTGTAGCTGCATTGCTGCTAAGTCTGTTTACAGGAGATAAAAAAATCATACCCCATTAATTCACTTTTTTCTGGATGCATACATTGCCATTTGTGTTCAGTGAAAATCATAACAATACACTCCTGACGTGCATTTAAAAAGAAAAACTCTTACATATAAAAACTTTTATACTACCTAGGATCAGAAGTATATAAAAGGAAATTTAAAATACAGATGTAAATGATCAGTGAAAATTGTCCTGTTTGTTCTTGCCAGAATGATGCTCCGAATTCCCCAAGAGGTGTATTTTCTTATAAAGCACAAGTGTTATTTTTAAATCAGCTTAAAATCCCACCAGGGCTCACCAGATACCTGTATGCTCACAGACACAGAGCCACACAACATCAGGGGAAACTCCAAAATATTTCCAGTATATTTTTGCTCACAGCATTGTATGCAAAGACCACGGCCCATTTCTGACAGAATTTGTACAAGTGTGGAGCCTTATTCTCACATCTTTATCTGCATTGTGGCAAGTCTGACTTTAATGGGGTGTTTAAGTTACTGTGGAAGCAAAAGCCTAACACCCCTGACACATTTCCTTCCAGGGCAGAAAACCGGTGTTATTCCATAAACCACCTTACTCGTTTAGGCTATAACAGTCTAGAGCCAACTCCCCAGCACTTCATAGCCCCAAGAGCAAGGGTGTTTTAGGTACTGAATACAGGATATGGCATAACTAAGTAATAACTTCAGGCTGTGCAATTATAAGCAGCATCATTATGCATGTGCACAATAGAAGGAGAGGACAAACTGAGGTCACCCAGGAAACATTGATGCTGGCGTTTCTTCACCTCCAAGTGTCTGACTTTGCAGCTTTAATAATACTCTTGTCATGAAGGGGTTTTGTTTAATTTATATATAGATTATGGGTTGCTGTCTATTGGCAGACACCCGCAGTATTGGCTGAATGCAGTTTTAAACAGCAAACTTTCCCTCTGTTGAAAACATCTGCTTTAGCTAGAAGACAATTTAATTGCAGTTGTTACTTACACTCTGTATGAAAAAGCCTAATTTTGATTCTGTGATATGCCCAGGGATGACAGCATCATTTAATGTACCCATCAAAAGTTACTAACTTGATAGTAATTGAACAGGGAATGGTGCATCTGACCTTTCCTTTAAATTACCATCACAGACTTTTAATGGGTTTCTCAAAAGTTATTGTTATTAACATGAACATTATAGGAATGAAATCAGCCTGTTAAAGCCAGTAATCACAATGGTTAAACAAAACTGATACCTGGAAATAATCTGCTGAGCTATGAAGAACTATCTTGTCCCTAAAGAAAGACTACATTGAGACAAATATATTGACAGGTAGAGATAATGATAACGATATCAACGGAGATGATCAATTGTTTTACTGAAAGTAATAGAGATATTGATTAAATGGGACAGAATTTAAGTGGGGATATGAAGTTACTTTACATTGTGTCCTGTGGTTAATAGACATAATCTGATCTTCTGCATCTTCCGCAACTGGTTTGTTCATGATGGATATTGGCTGTATGGTGCAGGGTACTGATTTGTTACATACGCTGTGAACCTGCAGCTATTATCATGTAAGATCCTACGGCCACATATTATTATTAATGTCAGATTTTTCAGGCAATGTTAGTAAGCAACACAAGGGAACAAATTCCTAAGACACTGTTAACCTCAATGGTAACAATCTTTTTGCAGATGTCCCTTTCTAATTCTTATTTTTAAATTAGGAGTGAATAAAACATTCAGTCTTTCAGGAGGAAGGAAAAAAACTCAGTCATCTAACTCTCTGCTAGTTTGCTATTGAAATTTCTTTAGTACTCCCAACCACGAAGATCAGTGCTCCAATGGGTCTCAGCATCTCCTGTGTATATATAACATTTTTTTCTCACTGGAGGAAAAATCACAGTAGTGGGTCTGGAATATGTCTACTTATTCATGGAAGAGGTGCAATACACACAGCAGTGATAAATACTTCCCTAACAATTTCCTCTACAAGCATGCCTCAGTCCCAAGCTGAAGGGACCATCTCTAGGTTCAAGACAAGTGTTTGTGCTTTGGCCTTTTCTCCTAAGAAAGAGAACAGTTTTATAGCGTGCAGATTTTTTTTATTATAGCTTCTCATTTTTCATGGTCCTAGTAAAGGCTTATCAGGTCACTGCCAGTGATACCTAAAAGAGAACAGAGCACTGACTGCCCTGTGTGGTCCAATAGCCCATTGTCCAGTGTTCCTCTTTACTTCATTTAATATGCTAAATGCCATCTTGTGAGCTAAAGTACCATTTGCAGAAATCAATGCATAACTAAGTTACTAAGCATGTGAAATTTGCTACAAATAGCAAAGGCATTCTTCCAGTGAGGATTCAAATTTTTTCTACCATGCCAGAGTTTCCAGCTATTATTACTATTTCTTAAGTATAATTATATATAGTTGGTGCTCAACCAAGTTTACAACCTTCTGTAATTCCCTGTTCTCATGTATTTTTCTGCCCCAACAAGCCTAACTTCCAATAACAGGAAATATCCACCCCATTTATAAAAAGAAAACCATTATATTTAATTCCACAGATATATCAACTTCAATACTGTAAATTTTAATACCAGGCATTGGAAAAAGACACTTAGCTATGTACTATGCTGTTTACACTGACTCAGTATACGCAATGGCTATGCAATACAAGTCACTAAAGACCCTAAAAGCTATTGGAAATGGAGCGTATCTGGATCTGTGAAGCACCATGCCAATAGCTATGTATTATCCGCCTTAGCATCCAGCCTTTTACCTGGCATTCCACCAAACCTAATATAAACTAATTGCCATGAGATTTTTTTTTTTTTTTACAAATGAAAACGCTGCAGTTGGATACACTCTGAGTGCTCCACACTGAGAACAGTGCATTGGCAGATTATTGCCAATTTTTTTTTTCTCCTGTGGAGAAAGTGGCTGTTTGCTCCCACTCACTCCAACGGAAAAAGTCACAGCTCTGTGCTC
>Ga0065711_1001706_pt1 | contig 40342 bp, 26 predicted proteins | sample Hoacrofraction12_FD_59098 | JGI IMG/M metagenome (GOLD analysis project Ga0065711, IMG submission 59098) | Hoatzin crop microbial communities from Cojedes, Venezuela - Epithelial fraction 12 v2 (version 2) | ecosystem: Host-associated > Birds > Digestive system > Esophagus > Crop | place... | reverse complement strand
GCCCCTGGCCCCGCCCCGAGGGGCCCGCCCTGAGGGGCCGGGGGCGGTGGGCAGCGGGGTGCGGCGCGGTCCCGTGTGGGGCGGTTTTGCGCGGGTTAACGGGCGCAGCCGGTGGTGAGGGAGCGGTGGTTGCAGCCCCGCGGGGCCGGGGGGTCGGTGGGGCGCGGGCCGCCCTCCATCGGGCAGGCCGGCGGGAGGAAGCCGTGTCAGGAGGGCGAGAGCGGGAGGGCGTTCTCCCCTCAGGCGCGGCTGGGCGGGAAGGAGAAGCTGAGGGATGCTGTGAGGAGAAGGGGTAGCTGATGGCCCGTTTCCTTAGCCTGTTTTTGCTGCCTCAGCAGAGCGCACGAAGCCCGGCAAGGACGGGGCAAGCGGGAAGCTCCCCGCGGCCTTCCTCTGCTGCCGTCCGGTCCCTCGAGAGGCTGAAGGCCGCGAAGATTTGCGGCGGCGCTCCGTAGAGCGGGAATGGCCGTCCCTTGTGACTGGACGGAGCCGCCAGGGAGGGACGTTCCACGGCGATGCTGGTGACCCTGGCTGTGGCCAAGGCAGAAGGCTGGCTGCCGACCTCACCCGCCCTGAGTGGCAGCCCCAGTGTGGCAGGAAAACTGCCTGGTCTTGCTGGAACGGGTCGGGGATCTGTACCTTATACAAACCAGCGCAGCACTTGCGTACCACCCCCGAAATGCCCAGCCTTTCTCAAACTTTGCTTTTGCTCACTTGAAATCCCTGAATTTCAGCGGTGGAGATAAATTTTATCAGCACAAACAGCCGTAAAGAAGCCTAAGTGTGAAAGTCATGCCCTGGTGCCTGAGCCGTCTGTGCTCACCAGTCCGATCGCTCAGTGCACGCAGAGCGGGTTAAACCCATCTGTCGCGGGGCCGCCTTCCCCGTGCAGAACAGTGGGAGCCCGGCCTTCAGTCTGTGACGGACGTTGGGCTTTTCCTTTTTCTTGTTGTGTATTATATACTCGAATTGTTATATTTCATGAAGAAAGGTAGAATTTGTGAATTTTATTGAAGAACTTTTATTAAATTGAAATGCGAACACCATTGCAAAGAGATTTTACAATGACAAAAGATTGAAAAGTCCATCAGAAAGCTACAGACTTCAGTAACAATATTGATCTTACAAGTGAAATCGCTAACAGGTTTTATCAAAGTCAGCATTTTCAATATTAAGAACTTTAAAAATACATTTTAAAGCATTTTCCTTCAAATACACTTAGAAACACTGAGAATTCCTGAGCAACTATTTGTATACCAGTATTCTCCAACCAATGTACATACTGCATACGAAATCTACTTTCTGTAATTTCTTAAATTTTAGAAATTTACAAAACATTTGGATCTGGTTCATAGAATAATTGTGCTTCAAGTCATTCTGTTGCTACAGTAATGACACTACAGATGGATGTTCCAGACTGCATACAAACTCTGAAATTTTAATGGAAAAAATGCCTAGCTTGTATTGCAAGGCTAGCCATGAAATGGTTTATACAAATAGAAATGTTTGCTTTAAATATTGATTCATCGCTTTGTCTGCTGGCAACTAGGTTGTTTATTCTGCATATTATTCAGAAAATGCAATTTAATTTATAAACTGTGTTTCTTTGAGAGACCTGCTGGCACAATTAAAGGCAAGGAAGTTCTAGAGACTTTAACCTGAACTTAACATCATGGCAGAAATTTGAACAAATACAAGTAGTTAACACCTGCCGACATGTTTTTTCTGAGCAATACTTTTTCAGACCAGCACCATATTTTACATAATGACTAAAAAAATACATGAAGCAGGACATAAAGATTTCAGAAGCCCAGGTAGTGCTGAGTATCTCTGAGCAATAAAATGCATATATGGAACCGATGGTTGTGTTATTCCAGATGATGAATGGTATTTGTAGTCAGATCAAATAAAAAAAATTACTTTCAAACTTGAAAAATAAACAACACTAAAGTAGCCCAGGAGCTCTTTCTGAGTATATCTGAGCAGTAGTTTCCTCTTCCTTTTGGAATGACGCACACACGGATGAGCATTAAGAGTAGTCTACAGCATTATGAATATTAAAAAATATGGTTTGACATAATTCCATATCTGCATGTATTTCGCCTGTAGAAAAATGTCCCTCTTCCTAGTCGTGTATAATTCTCTGTCATACTGCAGGGATATTTTCTACAGGTGACGCTACCAAGATTTCCAGCATCCTGTAAAAATTCTACCCAGTGCTATGTCTGTAAAACTGATCATTGTGGTCTCTGTAGGAACTGAAGTGAAATCTTTCCATTTTTACTGATGTCAAAGTGAGGTGAAGGTACTCAGCAGCTCACAAATACAGACCCAGAAGCAGCATTGACCAAAAAAAAAAAGGTCAAATAAACACAAGGTCCAAGATAAGCAGCATTACAAAGTAAAACAAGGACGTTAAACCTTACCAAAAATAAAAGAGGAAGATGTGAAAAAAGACTTTCTTATGTCTAAATTCTTTACCCACCAACATCTTGAGTATAAGCCCAGCTTTTAGCATACCAGCGCTGCAAGAGGCCACACAACTAATTCACGTATTTTTTTAAATTACTTTTGAGAGACACAACAGTTTCTCTTAAAAACTTCGTTTAAATGGGAGACATGTATTTTAAGCTTGACTTAGTAATTACCTGAATTTATCACCAAGACAGGGACTTTCCGATTAAGTAAAATATTAACAGAGACATTGTTAACAGGTACAAACCAAGCAAAGCCCAGAAATGCCAAGAGACCATTTACTAGTAGCCAGAAAGTCTTTTTTCTCTTAGAGCTTCTACATCATTATGTTATCTTTAATAAATAAAAAATAGAAGAATGCTTAAGAATGATAGGCATATGTGTGAGACAATGTAAATGGATAAATGCACCTCATCTGTAGATCTGTCTGAAAAAATGCAGGTTGCTTTTAAAAACAGCGTAAAACACTTTCTTTATCTTGATTTTTTCTTTAGGAATGTAGGAAATGCAACAGCAGATCAGACAAAGGGTCTAGCTCTTCAAGTATTCTGTTTGTCCAGGACCAATGTCAGATGCGTGGAAGAAAATCCCGTAACAGATAGAAAGTGAATGACCACTTCCCATGTACAGGACTATATCTGCTCATATATAATAGCTGATCCGTAGCCGATTTCAGCGCTTGGCCAACTGTTCAGCATGTAATAAGGCTTTACTGCTTTTGTTGACTGTCTCAGGTAGCATTGTATGTTCCCACTTTTAATATAAAAGTGTTCCCTTCTCTTCCTTTTTTTCTGACAAACTCATTTATCACTCCTCTCAGTTCTACCAGTTCTCACTTTTTCCTATCTACGCTTACACTTGATTCCTTTGCTTCCATTTTCTGTTCTCCCTCCCTCTTTTCTCAGCTGTAGTCAAAATGCATGTTCACCCCCTCTATTTCTCTCATTATCTATCCGTGTATCATCTTATAGCGACCGTACTCCTCTTCCATTCCACCACATGCAGCAACCGTGTCCCTCTTCCCATCATTGAGCTCTCTTTCTATCCCCATATATTATATATTTCTGTATTCCATTTATCTTTAATCTCCTGCTTGACATACACAGGAAAGATGAAGAAATTCCCTTATTTGTTTCAAAACGGTTTTCAAGGCAGGGTCCAAAGATTGTTCCAATTAATGTAATTCTGGCTTTCCACACCCACAGAAGCTGGAGCCTGAATTTAGTATGAGGGTTTGAGATAGTTGAAAGCAGGGCTCTCCACTTTCACTCATTTAGGGATAGAGTTTGAAGATTTGCTTCTCAGGAATTTAGATGAAAGTAGGTCTTTCTAAACAGCAAGTACTGATAATTGCTTAGTTCTACTGCTGAGATCCAGGATCTGAGCATCTCTGACAGCTCAGCTAATTCAGTCCTAGCCAGCTGAGCACGCAGGCAGTGGCAAAATACCACAGCCCAGCAAAGGGACTGATGCTTGGCTGCCAAGCATGTCAGTATGACTACAAGATGGAAATTCCTCTGTTGTTTTTTCATGTTAAAAACATTTCATTTTGCTACACATCTCAAATATCCCATCCTACCGGTACAACACAAGTGATGACTCCATAACAAGCTGTTAGTTAACAAAAATAATTTGAACATTACAAATTTTAATCTTGATAAAACGATTAACAATTTGACACACCAAGTAAAATGCTCTTGTCTGCCTTTTGAAAGGGAATAACAACAAAAAAAATCTGAGGTAGCAGTTCTTTGAGAATATGATGCCTGATCTCACGACACTTTTTAATTTCATTTGTCTTTATGGCTTTGTAGAAGATGTCTAATATCCATCAGCTGGCTTAGATGACTTTGGTTTCCGTGCACAACACATCCAAGTTGTTTACAGTTAATGAAAAATTATGAAACACATATACATGCTTCATGATGTGAACTCCACATATACAATGCTTCAGAGATCACAAAAAAAATTCTTCTTATTAATTTTGAACACCTGCTGTTGCTACACTTTAAATACTTAAATGACATTTAAAGCAACTGTATATTTTTCAGCCATTTAAACATAGACACATAAAAAGATACACCACAGAGTTCACTGCTTGAACATAAATCAATTATCATTACATATTCATTTTACAGTTTGTTCCATAAACACATATATCCTCTTACTAGCATTATATAAGGTCAGTTTACTGCATTTTTATTAAATAATCTTTGTAGTTACATAGTATAATCAAGACCATTCTTCAAGCCTCCATTTTATGCGACAGTGAGTTTTGGGAGCACATGTCCCACTTCATTAAATTTCATTTCTTTAAAAGTCAGGAATGCTACACTGAAACAATAAAATTGTACATCAAATATATCTTTGCTAAAGAAAAAGTCTAATTAGAAAATTTAAGATAATGATATAACATATTTGTGAATACTGAAGGAAAACTGCTAATAAAATTAGTCTGAGTCCAAAGGAAAGGTAATTAATTCAAAATTATATATTAAATTTTATTAATTTTATAAAATTAGTTACTTCTGAACAGCCTATATGCTTCCTTTTAGGGCTTTTATGCTACTAAAAATTAATTCACACTTTAAGTGACACATGCATAAATTTGACATTGAAAACATCATTCAGACTTTTCAAATAATTATTCCAAGTGAGAAATTAATGGTGCAAGAGCTAGAGGGCTAATCCCCATTCCTGGGGTAAATTCTGTTACCCCAGAAATTCTTCACCCCTCTGCATATTGAAGGAGGTATCAAGAGCGTGTTATTCCCCACTGGTGTGCCATAATTTTACAACAATCAACTATGTACAACTGCTGCAAAATCTCATCTGTTTCCTAATAAAAAGCTATTCCTTAAAGAGCTCCAAGCAAAAATACTGCTGCAAACAGCAAGGTTTAAATGTTTGAACATCCAGAGGCTCACACACTTGCCTGAAGTTTATTCTGACTTTACAGAAGGCCCCTTTTGGAAGGTGTTGCTCCCACCTTGGGAGTAACAAGGTGTTTTGGAAAATAAAAGCAAATCCAAGGAAAAAAAATCAACCTGCACATTTGTTCAGCTTAAAGAATTAAATATATTTATGAAAATTCTAGTTAGCTAGCAATTTTCTCAAAAAGCTTAGCTACCTCAGAGCAATGAGCAAATGCACCTTTTCCACTCTGGCTGAACTTCTCTTTTCATGGAAAGCCGGGATGATTTGGCATATTTAGACATTCACCAGCAACAGTGGGAGAGAATCTACGCCTCACAATGTAATTTAGGCTACAGCTATTTTGCAGCTTCAGTACCAACTTATGGCAAAGCATAGAAACCCTTCCACTCAGTTCTCTTTGTGTGAATTACTGGAGGTACACATATAGGTACTTACAGTTGGGCAGGATGAATCATACACTTAAAATCTGCTAAAAGTTGTGTCTGTTTGCCTCAAGTCCTAAGTAAACAATCTGACAGCAATAGCCTGCTGCTGACACCTTATCCCATGTTTTCTTTGGTTTATAACACTCGTGTAGTCACCTGTGTTTTACCCTAAGAAATCCACTACATAAGGAAAATCTTTAGGCTGTGGCTTGGTAAGATTCTATAGCCTCTATGCATCACGAGGCACGTCATGGAAGGCCTGTAGCAGCATGTCTTTGCTCACGGCATTAGGAGTAGAAAACAACAGCTTGGCTCAGATATAGCTATATGTGCAAAGAAAGAGAATGTGTCTGATCCGCATCAGCTCTGCCAGATTCAGTCAGAAAACTGAACTGTAAATGAAGCACTGTCAGAAGGAGAGAGGTACCAGCTTGCATACATGCACACACACAAGTTGCTGGCCTGCAAAACATTCCAGTTTCGACTGATAAGTTCGTAGTTTCTCTGCAGTACTTTTAGCATCTCTAGAAAATTTGTAAGATATACTACAAATGCAATAGTAAAATTGTCCTGCTAACTATCACTAAAAAAAATTTTATGTTTGGCTGCTCTCTGGAGTAGCCACTTCATGTCTTCAAGTGCTAATTAAGCGGCTGAATTAAGAACCTAAGATACCTCCCTATACACTCAGCACAGCATCCAGGCCGCTCTCATCAGCCTCTGGAAGTTGGCAGTACGTTGCTGGTATAGAGGACGCAGGCTCTAAATTTGATGCCTAAAGTAAATGTTACAGTATACATTAACACATATGTTTAGAGACACACAGCTAATTAGTTAAATTCTGAAGTCCTGCCAGCGGAAGGGCTAAAGACCTCGACTGATCTGTACTTCAGCAGTTCCATGCCATGAAGATAATAGGTGAGACTCTGATTTGCCAAATTAGATGTGGCCTTCTGGGACCTTCAAAACCTGAAAGTCTCTTTCAGCTGGCTCTGCAGCAGGCTACCTGATACTGCAGGAAGGCTGGCTCAGTGCATAAAGTCATGAAAAGCTGGAAAATGTAGAGCTGTTCAGGAAGAACAAGAAAGAAGAGAGCTCATCTATAGTAAATACACTTTCCTTCGCTTGTACAGTACAATTTCCCTCACCTTATGTTTCCAGTTTCCCTGAAGCTAGTGACACTGGATAAATACTTGGCCCAGTTTTAATCAATCATCACTTGGTCACACTTTCCTGGAGTGAATTTAACTTCCATTCCAAGAAGGAAGGACCACAGTAAGTTCAGAGCCATTCCAGTATCATTTTGATTCTGCCTTTGGTTACATGGGATATGAGGAATCCTCACTGTTCCCACTGCTGTGCTGGGGACAAGAGACAATGGCCTCCAGTTGCACCAGGGGGAGGTTTAGACTGGATATTAGCAAAAATTTCTTCACTGAAAGGGTTGACAAGCACTGGAACAGGATGTCCAGAGAAGTGGTGGAGTCACCGTCCCTGGGGGTATTTAAACAAAGTGCAGACATGGTGCTTAGGGACATGGTTTAGTGGTGGACTCGGCAGTGTTGGGTTAACGGCTGGACTTGCTGGTCTTAGACGTCTTTTCCAACCTAAGTGATTCTATGATTCTGTGACATCTTTACAGCCCAAGTACAAAGACTCCTTTCCTCATTCGCACTGCTATTTCAGCAGAGGTCTGACTCAGACTTTATACCTCGTATCTTTGGCTTTGGAGGCTGGATTCCAAAATTAATGTTGATAAGTTCATTATGAAAAATCTGACTTCAAACTTTCCTTCCAGCCTCAGAGAAAAGTGCAATGTCTAAGCATGCAGGAGAACACCATTCTGTTCATGACTGGCATCAGAGTACAGATTCAGTGGGAAAGAAGCTTTGCTCTCAAAACCTAGATTCTATATTAATTTTATAATTACAGGTGATAAAAAATGTGAAATAAATAATTTAAAATTCATATAATAATAAATCTGCAATATATTAGAAATGTAGTTTAAATATTACTTCATAGTCTTAATTAGTATAAAGTTTAATTTTATGCTTTGTATAGAAATGGTAGCTTGACTTGTCACCGCTGTCTCAGCACAAGGAAACAGAAAAGTTCCTAGGTAGCTAAACAGCACTGGGAAATTAAAAAATATTTTATTTTGGTTTTTTTTTTGGTAATAGAAAAATAGCCTTTAAAAATACATTGTTAAACATACGGGCTTGTACTAAAGTAGAATTGTATATTATATACAGTAAGGCAGTATACCAAATATTGTCATGCTGTTTTTTTCATGTTTGATTTAGCTGGACTAGGATATGAATGGGATGCAAAGTTTTCTGTCACATTGAAACCAAGCAAAAATTTATTTAGAAAAATTTGTTATTTTACTGTAATTTGCTGAATATATTCTCTTTTATATATGATTTGTCACATATAAGAACTCATGTTTTCTTAAGGATTGAGAAAAAATATAAAGAAAACTTAATCTAGTGTCAGAATGCATTCAGAAGAAAATACATTGTAGACCAGAATGCTGTTCTGCAATGATTTATCTGATTTGGGAACTGCGCAGATCACTGTGGTGTACTGACTGACCCACAACAATTTTCATCGTTGTTAAATCTACATATTCCCTCGGGTTTAATCAATTAATAGAAGCTCTGCAGAGCTGAGTAATTAGTTTACAAGGTATTTTTCATGGCAGATAACACCCATTTCCTCATTTTCCTGTGTTGGAAACATGTTAACGATCCAAGGCTTACTTCCACAATTACTACCTCAACCCACAGTTTATTTTATTCTCTGTATAATGTACATAGGAGGCTACGCTTTTTTAAGGAACTATTTACTATGTGGTTGTGTTTTACTGTACATAACTGCTAAGTATGTACTGTGCTGTCTACTACTTATTTAAAGGAGGGCATAAAGGAAGATGGATCCATGTACTCTGATCCACTGGTCTCTCTTTTGCACTCGGTTGGAACTGTCAGACAGTAGCTCATATTTTTCTCAGCTTGACCTTGCTGAAGGTTCTGAGACATTTCCATTGCAGGTTCTTGAGACACAGGCATGTGCTGGATGCGTGAATCTGGCATTAATACTAGAATATTATGGTCAACAACTGTTGAGACCTTGGTATATTCTTTGTTGGTTCCTGGAACAATGTATTTTTCAGTCTTTCCATTATTTTCTTTATGTTTCAGTAACACTGCTGGCTCCTCATCTTGTCTGATTTTGTGAACTTCTACGTAATCCATTAGTCTAGGATTCAAAAAAGGTGACTTGTCATTAGGTCTGTTTTGTTTGACCTGCACTGTGGTTTGGGCAGTTTTAGAATGCAAATTCTCAATCTCTCTTTGCTTTTCCATGTCATCGTGGACATTTTCCATGGTAGGATATTGTGATTGATGCTTTTCTTCATTTCCCACCAAAACTGGTGCAACGTTCACGTTTGTGGTACTTGGTGTTATCTTATGTGCGTCTACAGTACTGTGGTAGGCAAACACAGGAGGCTGATTATTAGGTAACTGAGCTGCAGGCCATGTGGACGATTTTGTGCTCTCATTGTTAAACAGGAGTATTTTCTGTTCCGAGGCTATACACTGAGTTTCCCAGCTCCTTTGTCCTCGTTTATTTTCCTGAAGGTCTCTTACGCCTTGTGTGTGAAGTGTTGATGGAAAGGCGTGGGACTCCCTGCACTTGTCAGAAAGCAGAGAAGGGCTATCACAGCTGCCTCGGCCTGAGTCACTGTCTGTTTCCTTGGGTATCATTTTTGCATTTTTACTGGGACGACCATTGTCATGGCTGGGCATGAGTTGCTGATCCTCACTGTCCTCTACCTCCAGATATTCTATCAGTAGTTCCTCACAGTCTGATGTTGGAGGGAAACCATGGCAACCAAGGGCACTCAATAATTCTTCAGATTTTCCTGTCTAAGGGCGTAATAAAGAAGATACATTTTTACACTGTTAGCTTTTGGGTTTATCTGACTAGAACAATTATGAACAATCTACATATTTAATATACAAATACTTTAATAGTTGTATCACTAAAGCTAAACTGGATTTCTACTGCTGCAGAAAATAGTGGAAGAATAGAAGAAAATTTCTCGAGTTCCCTCAGTGGGGCGACACAATCCCAGAATTCATGTTTCTAAAATGGGAGGACTGGGGAGCTTTTGGCAGGTACTGGTCTCATGGGTTTAACAAGAAAGAAATGGAGTAGAACAACAGAGCAGCCATGTCCGGTCTCCTCAGCACAGCAAGAGACTGTGGAGAGCAACTTCCATAAGAGCTACCAGGAAGATGACACAGGCATTGGCTCTTGTGGCATCCCAGGGAACAGATTCGGCCACAAACGGCTCTTCCCAAACACCCTCCTACGAGTAGCGCGAGGCACGCCTCTGTCTCAAACATGCCCTCCACACGATCAACTTGAAAGTGTCCGTTATTTTTAATGTTGATTATATTAATTGAAGCTGTTTTGTACTTTATTATGGCAATCATGTTTGCTAGTACATAATTTGGAAAAGTAAGTAATGGTGAATTCTTTTGTTGTTATCAGTGGTACTCACCTCTAACAGATGTGTATCTATGCCTTTTATCTTCGGTCCCGGAACTGGCGGTAGGATAAAGGCTATCATTCTAAAAATACAGAAGAAACACACAAGGTGTAAGTATGGGCCCTATCTCTCTATTTGTTCTCCCGTTTCCTCAGACTGTGACTGACACTTTAAACACTTCTGCCATATCTGATACCTCCCTGTCGGATCTCTGTTTCCTGTCCACTCTCAAGCCAGGTAATTTACAAATACGATTACAGTTCATAAGTTATCCTTCGATGTATTTATGAGAAAGAGAACAGTACGAAAGTGGTTCAACTGAAAAAGTAACACTGATAATGTCCTTCTACTGTCCTTTGTCCCTTAACGTCCAGTTCTCTAGCATCACTGTAACTTCATCATTGGCCACGAAACAGCTGTGTGGGGCACAGTTAGGAGGACTAGTGGGCTTGCATGTACATGTCAGCTGTCTACTACTAAACAGGATTTGTGATGAATGACTTCCGGCAGCTTTTTCATCAACAGTTTCTATCTCATTCTTCTACTCAGCCAGTATTTTTTGCACGACTTGTACAGAAGTGGTAATTTTTGTGACATCTTTCTCTCAGATTTGACTGAAATTAGCCAGTGTTCCAGTAAATTATTTGGGGAATTGACAGACAGATGAGCAGAAAGACAACCTGATAATATAACCTTGTTTTCTTTAGGAAATTAGGCTGAAAACAAAAGGCGTATCTTCTACAGGAGCAGGGGTACTCCAGATGATGTATGCTGAATACTTTCATGGCTAACCATGGTCAGATCTAACAGAGACATGTCTTTACCAACTGAGAATTTAGCCTGATTTCCCTAAAGAACAGAAATACCTCTTTATCAGTTGCAAGTATAAAGTCAAATACCTGTAACTTATAGTGTATAAACAAACACAAAACCTACAGGAAGTTGAATCAAATGTTAGAAGTCTATTTTTGAAACGTTTGCTGAGATTTTCAGCTCCATGCAACTGTGAAATTGGTGACTTACCTGTACCCTTTCAAAGCCATCGTCCAGCTCATGATTAAACACACAAGAGACGACAAGACACCAACAACGATCCACACAACCATATCTTTTACTCTAAAGTCTAGGAAACAAACAGAATTATTTAAAGACACACATCTAGCATATGCATAGTCAGCATGCAAAAAAAGTCTCAAATTACATTTATTTTAAAAATTGGTCTAAACTGCCCAATTTGGTATTGAATCTAGAGGCCTCTACCAGAATAGACAGATCTCAACAATCATTGTAATATATGATAATAAATATACTTGTCATTAATGGCACTGTGCAGGAAATAAACTCTCTCAGAAAAATGATACAAAAATGTATGAAGAGGGAAATTTTGTCATAGCCAGTTATAGCAATTAAGTTCAAACCCAATTATGCCACTACTGTAGTAATTTCATTATCAAATACATACTACACAATTAATTGAATGGTGGGTTAAATTATCTATGCCTAGATATTTTTAAGGATTTCTATTGTAACTTAACACTTTTTACATTGAGGTGTTTGTTTCAAATTAATTCCAGATAAAGAGTAATGAAGAGCAGTTACTGTCTGAAGGCAGTCACTTTTTGTCGTCTATATAGCAGCTTTAATGCAGTTACCTGTGTTCTTTTAATTAAAAACTACCATCATGAGAACAAATGAGGCAATAAACAGAAAGGACATGGTTTAAATAAGTAACAAAGTTGATTCATCTTCTTCATTCCAAAAAGTAACAAAGGGGAAAGCTAACTGGTTATGGTGCAGGGACGCGGAGAATTAATTTGCCTTAGCAATGATATTTTTACCTGTCCTAGGGAAACTATGGGATGTCAATTTGCATGGGTGCCACAAACACCCAGCAAAAGTCTTACATGAATTTTCCATGTAATAACAATTACTGAAGGGCTGCCTGGCCACTCACCAGTAGGGATCTGGATATACTTTTCTGAGCTCCATTCACTCCATGATCCATGGTGGTCTGGTTTGCAGTGAATCTGTACCATGTACTTCTTTCCAGGATTTAAACTAAACATTTTATAGTGTGTTTGCTGTCCAACAAAAATAGTCTGGAAATTAAACAAAAATCACAAAATGCATATAAAATGGAGACAGTTTTCTGTGAAAATCACAGCTAGGTTTAAGTCTTGGGAATATAGAACAAGTCTGGATAGCTTCCTAGTAATTGTTATGCAGGCATGAGTAATGGTAGATATTTTTTATTTCTATAGTTCAGCTTTTTAAGATAATTCAGTGGGAATGAGGTCTGGCTCTGGTATATCGTGCAACTTAAACTACTATGAAAACACATCACGAGCATACAGCAAACAGGGAGGAACTGTGTAATGGTAGGAACTCAAATGGTCAGAGGAGGAGGAGGTAAGAAACAGAGATGGGGGAAGTAAATGGAGAGAGAAAAGAAGGAATGTGGAGTTGGTGGAAATGCACATGGTAATAAAAAGTGGATCCTGCAGTGGCCAGGGGGCTGGGAAGTGCAGTGGCAGGGCACAGGAAGGAGGAGATACAGAGATGGCTGGGAAGTGTTGCAGCAGACAAGAAGGGGATGCAGCCAAATACCAGTATCTGGAGACTTTAATTTGCTGCCAAGTTGTTTCAGTAGCAGATTGTGGTTATAGACAGTTATTATTATGTGGCCATGACAACCATCACCTAATGGCTATTTGTACAATTTAAATTATTTTACATAATGTCACTGAGCTTTCTGTCGCCTAAGAAGTACTTGTGGTTAAGAACAAATTATCACAGAAGAAACCTGACTAAATGAGAACAAACAATTTAAACTGTAATGCCAATACGATTAATATATAATGGCCACAATTAAAAATAAGTACTTTATCACCTGCTATCATACAACAGCATCTGAGATACCAGTATTCGTAGTGGGAAATCGTAGATTGCACAGACACTTCTGAAAAATGATGAGCTATCCAGTGCGCCTGCTTCATTACATTCAGGCACGGGACCGAGCTGACAAACTCTGATTGATCAGAAAACATCATCTAGCAAAAACTTATAACATCCTTACCTCCCATTCCTCTCCTTCTTCAGGCTTTAGTCGCAACTCATATTCAAGGGTAAGCCATCCAGATCTGACGTCAGCCAGTGGAGGTGGAGACCATGTCAAGACCAGATACGGTTTTCTATTTATTGGCTTTTTTAATTCCAGAGTTACATTCACAGGAGGATCTGGCTGTACTGTTAAAATAAAAGAACTGACAATAAGAGTCTAAATTATTTTTTCCTTGCATCTTATGAAGAAATACAAAATTGTTTGAGTGGTGCATTGTCACCTCCGTTGTGTCTAGTAATTTAGAACTGGTGGTGGAATACAGGGATCATGAGTTTCCTGACAAAGTAAGCACGAATTTATGAATTTGAAGAAAAAGCTGAAGAATAGTAAATATGTTGAGTTCACGCTGAGATTTGCCTTAATCATATATCACCAGCAGTTTTTTTTTCTTATATCACCATTTATTGTTGCTTTTCCCTGAAACTATATTTCAAACTTAACATCTTTAATGTTGTGTTATGAAAGTTGTGTTTTACCACAATCTTATCAAAGTTGGCATATACATCTAGGAATGCTGAAACCACAGATGTAGCTGATGAAACTTGACTCCACCCTCATCTTTTACATTGAGAAAATACAACAGCATAATCCTCACATGCATACCTAAGGATGTTTACAAATAAAAAACCCCAATAATATTAAAGCCCTGTCTATATCTCAAAAATAAACCAAAATGGAACACAGGTTTCTGCTACAGTCAGGCTTGCCACTTCCCCAGTTCAAAGGTAGAGCTTCTGCATATCATCCGTGTATTTTACCACTGTCTGATGCAAAGCTTCATCAAGTAAGTAGTCAGGGCGTGGAGGCAAAATGTAAAGCCTTTCCTTCAGGAGCCCTTTTCCTGTTGCCAGACTTCTGGCAGCCAGATCCTTGATAACAAAATGGTTATCAGTGACAATGTTCGTTCCCTTAGAAAAAAAACCAAAACCTAAATAATTGTCCACAGTCACTCTGCGGAAAAAGTCTGAGAGAAAAGATTATCAGCACACTGCTATAAAATGCACTAATTCAGCTTCTCTTGGGTCTGGAAACTGCTTTTAGGTAATCAAATTTAAGTATTATTAGTTAAAAGATCGATTTTATTTCAGTTGCTGGTAGAGTGGAAAAAGATTTTAGCTGGATGATGTTTTTGAGGGCTTGACTGGAAAACCAATAGATGGTTATCTGAATGCAGTTTTAAAGCTTTTAGCAGTTTTAGGCTTCCTTTGAAAATAAAATGGTAAAGGGATGAATATTGATTTATTATTACACCAGACAAGATCTTATTTGTTCTTACAAGTTTTTAACTTGGATATAATACGGTATATAAAAAGAGCTGGAATTAAAATTCTTGTGTCAAAACCCATAATTTTGAATTAATTTGGTTCCAGAGAAAATAATTTTATCTCTTACCTATGTAAGTCACATCCACATAATGAGGATCAGAGACATTACTTCCCATTTCGTTAGTTGCCCTCACAGTAATATTGTATATGGTCCAGAAAGAGGTGTGCTTTTTATCGAAGTAGCACGAATTGGGGCCCGCAGTTCTGTAATCTGGACATTCATAAACTTGTTCTTCTCTGAAATGAAAGGATCACAGTGATTAGGTCACACAGACTAAGTCACCTGACTTTGGTTACCAATAGTTCAGCACTATTTACGGCTAGATCAGATTCTTCATGTCTGGCAATGTGAAGAAGATCAGAAAACTGCTTTCAGACTGAAGAGTCACTGGACAATTCCAGAGACTGTAAGTAAGCATTTTCCCTCCAAAATAAAGACTACAACACCTGAACAATTCAGGCTGCTGTAGATGCAACTAGTAGACTAGTGGACTAGTAGAGTGCAGCTCTTGCGTTTCTGAATGCCATTGTCCACTGCATAGCCCTTACAGGTTCCAGAGAGCCAGCAGAAGTGATTGCTGAAGTCTTCTAACCCATCTGTTAAAACGTGAGTATTTCCAATGTTCATTTCACACTTACATGAGTTCTACATATTACATTAACATGCTTTCAGAATCTATTTAGGTCTTTCAATCCCTGTTCTTCAAAAAAGTCTACTTTGCACCTGTCCTCCAAATCCACTCCCAAGCTTGCCAAAGGGAGGAGGGATAGAAGAGAAAGTTGAGTGTGCAGCACTTGTTTCCACGCTCCTCTGAGATGCACAATAACAAAAGAGGAAATTGTGGATGGGGACCTCACACTCTGCCCTGGCTGGCTGGACCACTGTCTGCCTTTTTCCACTAAGAGCTGGCTCTCAGCTGACAGTTACAGCGTTTCGCATCCAGTTAGGTCCGTGCAAGGCTGAGCAGTGCTGGGTGAACCAAAAATAGTTCACAGGACCCAAACAAAATATTGACCACTCCTTTACAATGGATGTTTAGTACTTGATCTAAGTTCCAGGACCAAGATTTCTGCAGAAGCCAGAAGGCATTCACAGCCTATGAGTACTTGTGCAAAATAAGCATTATCAGAAGATGAAAATTTTAATATCTAGTCATTTTGGAAAGCTTTATATCTTGGGCTGTGTGGCTGAAGAGCTACAGGACTGTGCATTTGTATTGTGTACTCTTATGCAGTTGATGCGCCATGGCAACTTTCAAGGCAGTCTGTCTTTCAAGGCAGAAGAATTCATGGAAGTTTGAAAAACCTGACATTATAAAAAGATCCTATTTCAAACTTAAATGAAAGGTTGAAAATGAAAGGATGAAAATGTTGCTGCTAGTGCTATTCCACAACGTGCCACTTGGACAAAAGCATGTGCTATGGAAAATGACATCTCCTAAATGCAAAACCCATCAGGATTGATTTTCCAGATCCTTCCGATAAAAGACCAAATAATTATACACAGTTTATTACCCTTCTTTGCTGTAAAGCAAAGTGTAGTTAGTAGGATGTCCTCCATCCGAACCAGGTTTCCACCAACAAGTAAATGTCTCCTTTTCTGGAGAACGACATTTTATTATTCTAGGCTTTTCAGGAGGTGACTCTCCTGTGAGAGATAAAGAAATGAACTAATTAGTAACTTTAATGCATTAAGTCAACCCTGAATTCATAAAGCAATGTCAAGCAGACCACAGGAAAATACTTTTCTTTCTACAAGAGAAGAAAAAGTTTTGCTTCATATTAGCATAGCAAAGGAGGGACATTTCGGTGGTTAGGGCAGCAGCCTGCTACTTTGACCTGGATTCAAAATATTTTCCTGCTGCAGCTGCGGAACTGTGTTTTAGTTCCCTGGCTGTGGCTCTTCTCTGCTCCCAGATCTGATAACAGGTGCTCAAATACTGTCACAGCAGGTTCTATAAAATGATTTAAAATACACTTGGCTATGCAATCTATTTTCTACAGAAACCACTTTTTCTTCAAAAAATGTGTTTTAAGATGCTTCTGATCATTTGAAAAATATGCTGTCGTTTGTTTTGGCTTTTACAGGAAAAAATGAAGAACATAAGTGTTTCCCCATTTGTTCATGTCCTTGCCAGTAATTCTCTGCTGAAGTACCTATGCTGAACTGACTCCAAAGACACTGAGAAGCAGCTCTCATATTTCCTTGTAAAGTGACGTTATGCTCAGTACTCAGGCTGCTTGCCTGATTGCTGCCAAGTTACTTACAATTATTTGGATTCCCTATCATGTTTTTATAGACTCAGGCAAAGCACTTAGAGTAGGGCAGAGGAAAATGCTTAAATTTTGAATAGGATGATGCTAGTCAAAACCCTGAAATGACTGCAACTTTTGCAGTTATGTATTTGTGGCAAAATATGGTCCTATTACATCAATAATGTATGTTTTCTACTATTTAGAGACGGGACATTGATTTTCCAAATTTCTAATTGCCTAAGGCAGATCTGAAAATGGGACATCAAAAAATATTTTTCTATTAACAGTACTTCAGCAATATCCATGTCAAATAATGAACAATACAATTAGTGACGGGAGAAGAAGATTTGAGACAACCTGGCTAAAGTGTCTGACAAGAAGACAGGATGTTGTGCATATTTGATGTGCCCGCTCAAACCCAACAAAACACAGGTCATTATTTCCACGTGATAGTAGCTGCAAGTGTTCTGCTCTGTTAGACATGGTAGTGCTTTTGGTCCAGTTACTAATAAGCAAATGATTGTGGCATAATTCCCATGACCCGTTATCTGCAGCTACAGATGAAATCAACGTGATCTTTAAATAGAGGGACAGGAAAAACAAATTATTTAGGCACATCTGTATCAGAAGTGACTTCCTAGTGAATCCCAGCCTGCTTGTCATAGTTTCAGCAGAGGATCCTGAGTGGATCAACAAGACTGAATACACAATTACACACAAAGTACGGTAAGATGCACGAAGCTGTTCCTCCAGCGCCAGGAAGTCTCTGTGTGAGGAACTGGGTTTTCAGGGCTGCCATTTAGGCACCTTTTGTAACACTGAACCAGCCAGAATTCAAAAACAATTAACAGAACAGCAATCATCCACTCACCATTGGGGATCCGAATGTGTCTTTGGGAGCTCCACTCACTCCATTCTCCAAGGTCTAACACGCAGCGGACCTGAACAACATACTTCACCCCAGCTTGTAACCTCATCACTTTGTAGTGTGTCTGTACTCCAACAGATATCGTCTGGAAAAGAAAATGGACTGGAAAAATAATAAAGAATTGGGGCATTTTAATAAAGAAACCATAAAGGAGTAGGCTTGTGTCACTGACTTCTGAAAGGCGAGGGTTTCTGTCGGGTATTTTATAAGATGTGAATTACAAAGAAGCAAAGGCAGGGACTGAAGATTCTGAGATTCTGATACTCTGGAATGTATTTAATTGTAGACTTCCTACAAGTTAGCACTGCATCAGATCCACAATGCAAGGAAGGTAGTCCAAGTCACAGGTAAACCCTCTGTGTGATGCTTCTTAGCAGCCAGTTTTAGCACTTAGTATTAAGCGGCTTCCCCAGGCCCTTTGAATCTCTCTTCAGAAGTCTTTCAAGACACAAAGCTTTCTCCATCATTAACATCAACAATTCAGGTAGCGCTGAGGCCATCTGACCACGACTTTAAGAATGACATTTCATCCTGGTGTCTCAGCTGTGGGAGTACCGTGGCCCACTCCCAGCAAAACACCAGCAGCTGGGAATGTCAATGGAAATCGCGTCCGAGTGGGACACTCTGAACTTTCTGAGAGGGGTGTTGACCCCAGCTGACCATGCTGAAGAGGAAGGTGATGATGACACTCAGCCCAGTTAAACAGTAGTTAGGGAACAACTGAGAGACTTCTGAAACAAAAATGTTTAGCCTGAAAAGCAGTATTAAAGCATGAAAATTTGTAATAGCTGGGGGGAGGCTGGGAACTTTGGCAGCAGCTGAAGTGTGGTTTGGTGCTATCGGAAGCTGCTCTGCCAGCGCCATGACCTCTGCCTGGACCCGGGGGAGCAGCCTCCCTCCCCGACGCTGTGCGTAGCTGCACTCCAGACAGCGCGGGCTGCGGCAGGCAGGAACCCACGCCTGGGTGTATGCGTGTGAGCGTGTGGGTGCCGTCGCGCTGATGTCTGCCTTCGGAGACTGCAGTAAGGGATGCGGGTTCCCGTTAAGGTAAAGCACCCAAGTCTCCTGCAGCAGTGGGTGTAAACAGGGCAGTTTGTGCTCCCAGGAGGGTGGGGTGTACTTGTAACGTGCTCTTCCTGGGAGAAGGGAATTTTGGTATATAGCATACTGCTGGGACTAGCTACAGAAGTGCGATTATAAATTTGTAGGTGTCTATCGACATTTTTAAGTGCCCAGTATTATGATTTATCTGTGGTATTGCTGATACTGACCTCGACTGCATAATTAACTGATTGCTTGCTAATTGCATCTTAATAAATCAACAAACTGCTTTGATCCTGATCTGGTTTAAACTATGTGAACTGAGCATTCTCTTACCATGGCACTTGGGAACAGACCCATTGACGAAAATTACAGTTAAGTATTCTATCACTGGACTAAACAGGTTTTTTTTGTATATGACATTAGGACAATTATACAAATACGTTGAACTTAACTGTATCTATGAACCACTACAGTATTTTTCTTTATTCAGATTTGGTTACACTAATTTTTCTATCCTTATAGAAACTAAAAATTTTACAATACCGGTTAGATCCAGACAAGAGAACTCACTGAAAAGAGAATGTATACAATAAATATATTTTTCCATTACCTCCCACTCTTCCTTTTCCTCAGGTTTTAGTCGTAGTTCATAGTGATATACGTGTGAATTAGAGCTGACATCAGCTAATGGAGGTGGAGACCATTTTGCCCAAAGGTACATTATGCTAGAAGATGCTTTTGTTTCTAGAGAGAGGTTCACAGGAGCATCTGGCTGAACTGTACAAATGAAAAGTCTGCCATTAATGATTTAATTTTCTCTCAAAAAACACACCTGCTTTATGGTTTTCTATTTCATCCCATTAATTTCAGAGCATTCAGCACTTCTGCAAGGGAATAGTACAACAGCCTTTTTTTTTTTCCTTTCTCCCTAATAAGTTTTAACTGGCTATTGATTTACCAGAGTATCAGCAAATATTAGACTTTACTCCGAATTTGTCAGGCTAAGGAAATGCAAATCATAATTTCATTAGGCCACTCTTGCAAAATTAAAATGTCAGGTATTTCATAGCTAAAAAGACTAAGTACATTTATCGTTACAATGTGTAGATGATGTGTATGCAGAAGGCAGAACGGAGTTAGGAATATGAAATACTACAAAAAGCCCGCAGAGTGCTCAGGCAGTTATTTTATCTCCCCCAAGACTGCAATGCCAGCACCCAGAAAAATGTTTACATATGAAAAATTTAGATAGCTTAACCTCATTTGAAAGTTTTATAATCTGCAGCGCTAGGAAAACCGTCATTGAGTTTTATTGACGTATTGGAGATAACTAGAAACCGAAGGCAATTTGTCAGCCAAAGTTAAAATGACAATAAAATATGTAGTTACTTAATTTATAAGTAAAATGCAGTTTTCACATAAATTAAATATGCATATTTTAGATCATCTGTAGATAAACACTCCTCCATAGCAAGTTTCACGTCATGAGGAAAGAAATCTTTCACCACTACTTGTTCTGGGATTAAAAACCACATACATCTCCAACTAGTTTGTTTTCCATTTCATTCTTCTCTTTTTACCTATGGAGGTCACATCCACATACTGAGGATCTGAGCTGTTACTTCCAATCTCATTCACTGCCATTACAGTGATATTATATGTTGTCCAGGGATTAGTGTGGTTTTTATCAAAGTAGCAGGAATTGGGACCTGATGTTCGGTAGTCTGGACATTCATAGATTTTTTCTTCACTGAAATAAAATGATTTAAAAAGTTAAAAGTTTAGGAAATGAGGCAAAGCAGATAATATTCTAGTAATGGCCTAGGTTTAGCAAAGAAATTTGAAATGTTTAACTTTAAACCTACATATAATCCCACCTCTGTGAAACATTTTGGTGAGTGTTGAATGCTATTACCATAAATGCTTCATTGCTATTTTTACTGCAGTTGTTCAGGACAAATGCTTTTATCCCCTTTTATACATAGGAATATGTCGATGAAAGAATGGCAAGAGAAGTCTCCAGAGACAGCACAAGGCAATTTTTGAAAATGTTTAAAAGCAAGTAAAGGCAAACAAAATACATTCACTTTGACTAAAGAAGAAAAGTTGCTAAATGTCTTCTGTACATATTTCCCCTGGAAAGTAACCTCATGGGCCCGATGGCAGAGATTTTGTTCTCGGCAAGATGTTAATTTACCTGCTTTTTAACACGATCATCATCACAACTCTCTCAGCAAAAAATCTTTTATTAATTTATGATCTCTTATCTGTTATGAGCATTCAGCTTTTTTAGGAGAGGGATTGTTTTGTACTCAACTATTAAGCTGGACTGGGTGATGTACTCTGAGCATATCCCAGGTGTGAAGAGCTGCACAAACCCAAAGCACCAGCTGAGATGGTTCAAGGATGTGCTTTAGTCCCACAGTTACGCTTTATGCACTGCCAATAACAAGGTCTCTTGGTTTCCAGGCAGCACTGTCCCAGTTCACAAAGAAAAGATGGAAGTACGAGGACTGAACCTGAGAGACAATGAGCTAAGAAAGGCAACCATGGCCCAGATCTGCAGTGCTTGGCAGTGTCTGGAGTTCAGCAGATTTAATGAGATGGAGAAGCACTCCTGCCTATCCCTAAGCAGGACTGTGATAGGTATGACGTGAAATGTTCATTAAAATTTCTGCTTTGATCAAGATTGAAATATCTGGACCTTCATAAAATAAAAGCTCTCAGATCATTGTTGAGTGTGGTAACTTCATTAAAGGCTGCATCTTTCCTCATCAATTAAGTTACCAAATTACCAAATTGCTTGGAGTTTACCAAATTACTTGGAGTTTATTTAATTGAAGCAGGGAAGTCTGAGGCTTTACCTTATCTGTTCTGAACCTCACTGGATTTATTCAAACAAATTCAATCTCTGAGCCTCCCTGCTTACTTGGTCCTGTTCTGAGACCTCTTGTTTTCAGGAAGAAGGGGCAGTTATACGAAGAAGCACAGCTTAAGCGAAGTTGCTAACCACACGCTCATCTTATTCTTAAACAGGATGAGGGAGTCACAGACCTTACAAAAACAGTAACTTTTGAGATGCAATACCTACATCTGGTTTCACTCCATTTTGGGAAACGTGAGGTTGGCTACAAATCCAGAAGGGGAAGCAAAGATTCTCTCTAGATTTTCTCCAGATGGGGGTTTGCTGTGCACGGCGATGGAAGAGCTCTTCAGCAGGACCCTGAGGGCTCCACCAGCCCCCACTGCTCCTGTCCAGCCCTCTCAGGGCCTCCCCACGTGCTGCCTGGGTCCCCGGTCCCCGTTCCAGCCCTCTGCAGCAGGGCTGCTCCCCAGGTCTCCACAGCCCTGCCCATCTCTGCCACGGGACACCTGCGCCAACCCCAGCGCACGGGCTGATGTCCTGGCCCAGCCCGGCCTCAGCCTGCCCCCATCCCCACAGAGGGGACTGATGCCCAAGGCTGTTGCCCCCAGCCTGGCGGCGGTGGGACCTGGGACTCCCTGTTGCCCCACGGGACCCGCATGGCCCCATGGGGCCTCGACGCTCCCCCCCTCAGAGAAGCACGCCATCCAGCTAAAAGCTGCGTGCCTCCTGGCAAGGTGGACAAACGGCACCTCTCCCTGCATGTCTTTAGACCATTTTAGGACAGATGAGTTTCCACAGGCACAGGCTGAAGGCTTAGCACTGGTACTATTCTTATTTTCTTCCAGCAAGGGAAAGCCACTCGTGTCATGGAGTCCTTGCTGGCTATCTGAGGTTTAACACGGATTCATAGAAACACCTTTATAAATTAATGTTACCATTCCCTCATTCTGTCATAATCATCACTTGGCCACTTACAGAATACGCATGCACCGCTTGTTACCTGTCCTTGCTGTAGAACAGGGTATAATTGGTCGGAAGTCCTCCATCCGAGCCAGGCTTCCACCAACAAGAAAAGGTTTCCTTTTCTAGAGAACGACACCTTATTATCTTAGGTTTTCTGGGGTACGATTGACCTACGGAAGTGCAGAAATCAAGCTAGTTATATTAGAATTGGGCCATGTTTTTTGTTGTTGTTGCTGAATGATAAATTCAGCGTGGAATGCTTGTTTGACAACAATAAAATTACTTGAAACTATGGACTGAATTTGGCAAATAAATCTGTGAGGAAAAAGGGTCAAAACTTTCAGAAAAGTAAATATATTTTATCTCAAACTTCTAAAATAGCTACTAAAATTGTTTTATTTCTCTATTTCAAATGAAAATTTCATTTTTACCTGACCACAAATGTGTACAGTTATCTCCAAATTAAATTAAAAATCTTGGAAGTAAATGTATGACCTTTTGTTTTTCCTAAAATATTCAAAATTTTTATCTCTTAAATTTCACCTTCAACTTTGCAATAGAACCAAAATTCCACTACTTGCACATATTTGGGGTAAATTACAGTTAAGACAAGTGACAAAAAGAAGGAACCTATGGGCTGGATGGACTATTTTGTGTATCAGAAACCTGAATGTATTCATTAGTTATTTGAATATTGCCTAATAATCCCAATACATTTAAGAATTATTTCCTGTTAAGACTACCTCCCCAACACTGGACACTTTTAAGATTTGCTGGACAGGGTGCTGGGCCATATTGTCTAGACTGTGTTGTTGCCAAGAAAGGTTGGACAAGATAGTTGTTGAGGTCCCTTCCAACCTGGTATTCTATGATTCAGTGATTCAATGTGTATCGGGTTTGCGTGGCAAGGTTTTGGTGGCGGGGGGGTGTGCAGGGGTGGCTTATGTGAGAAGATGCCAGAAGCTTCCCCTGTGTCTGACAGAGCCAGTGCCAGCCAGTTCCAAGACGGACCTCCTGCTTGCCACGGCTGAGCCCATCAGCAATGGTGGTAGCACCTCTGGGATAACATAGTTATGCAGAGAACAAAAAAATTCTGCAAAATTTGCGCAATAGCAACTGCAGCAGATGACAAGAGTGAGAATATGTGAGAGAAACAACTCTGCAGACACCAAGGCCAGTTCAGAAGGAGGGGAGGAGGTGCTCCAGGTGCTGGAGCAGAGATTCCCCTGCAGCCCGTGGAGCAGAGCATTGTCAGGCAGGCTGTGCCCCTGCAGTCCATGGAGGTCCATGGTGGAGCAGATCTCCACCTGCAGCCTGTGGAAGGGACCCCACGCTGGAGCAGGGGGATGCCCTAAGGAGGCTGTGACCCCATGGGGAGCCCGTCCCTGGCAGGACCTGTGGCCCCGTGGAGAGAGGAGCCCACGCTGGAGCAGGATGCTGGCAGGACTTGTGACCCCGTGGGGGACCCACACTGGAGCAGTCTGTTCCTGAAGGACTGCACCCCATGGAAGAATCCATGCTGGAGCAGTTTGTGAAGAGCTGCAGTCCGTGGGAAGAACCCATATTGGAGCAGTTCATGGAGAATAGTTCATGTCTCCCATGGGGTGGACCCCACACTGGAGCAGGGGAAGAGTGTGAGGAGGAAGGAGCGGCAAAGACAATGTGTGATGATCTGACCACAGCCCCCATTCCCCGTCCCCCTGCGATGCTCAGGGGGAGAAGGCAGAGAAATCAGGAATGTAGCTGAGCCCGGGAAGAAGGGAGGGGTGGAGAGAAGGTGTTTTTTTTAGATTTGCTTTTATTTCTCATTACTTTACTCCAATTTGACTGGTGATAAATTAAACCAGTTTCCCCAAGTGAAGTCTGTTTTGCCCATGATGGTAACTGGTGAGTCATCTCTCCCTGTCCTTATCTTGATCCATGAGCCTTTTGTTGTATTTTTTCTCCCCTGTCCAGCTGATGGAGAGGGAGTGATGGAGCAGCTTTGGTGGGCATCTGGCAGCCAGCCAGGCTAAACCAAGACACTATGATACTTGTCATTAACTTCTACCAAGAACATAGACCATAAACTTACATACGTTTTGACATGAAAAGCATGTGGCTTTTCAACCTAAGCTTACCTTTATTGCATTAAAGTTCCCCATCATTATCTCTAATAGTGTTACTATTCATATGATGCTAATTCCCAAGAAGGTGACAAGTATGTAGTGAGTGTAGGGATGGAGTGAATGCCTTTCATCATTGCCACTACATAATTATTAAACTAATACTAGAAAAAGAAAAGAGGACTCAAGACATTTTCAAAAATTCCATAAAAAACTTCAGAAAAAAGTAATTAAAACATGTATAGGCTCCAGTGGTCATAAGGATAGATTGGGTAAAGCCTCAGACTTTTCTAAAGAAAATGTTTTAAAGAAAAACAACTGTTTCAGAGAGTGCTGTACTTACCAGTCAGACCCACTGCAGTTACAGCAAGTAGCAAAATTATTTGCACCGATGATGTCAATTTCTGCTTCATGGTGTCTGCTTCTCCTCAGAAGGAGGTGTCCGTTCAAGGGCTCACTGAAAAACAGGCCATCGTGCAATAGTCAATAACAATGCTTAGCATGTAATACGTATCACTTTGCTTGATCAAAGTCTTTCTGAATTGCAGCTAATTGATTCTTGTTATTTCTCATAAAGGTGCGGCAACACCTACAGTTGCACTTCAGAAGTAGAAAAACCTGAATCACACAGCAGTAAATACATCTTCCTGAAGGTTCTCTGAATGGTTAGCAGTGCCAGCATTACAATTCCATGGCTTTAATAAATCTTGAATATTTATTTGGCACCTTGGGACACTAGGTGCTTTTCTTAAAGCTCTAACTTTTAGACTCATTAATTTACCTGAGAAATCAGCCTTTTGGTAACAAAAACCACACTTTAATCCCTGTTGATACAAAGAAGAGCTCAACATATTTGAACTCTGAAAGTTCTGAAAAGAGAAGGCAAATAGAAAACATCCAAAAGTTTATGATTTTTGAGGCAATCCCATGACTTCTGAATATTTGAGACTGGCAATGTCGAATTCAGGATCACCTGAGCTGAAGAACGGTACTCTTCCTCTGCATTCAATTCATTGTTTTTACTGCATTTGCTTTTGCAATAAAGCGGAAATGCCAAGATCAGAGAAAAGAAACCACGGGAAAAGTGGTGTAGCTTAACACATGACGGGATGCGACTGCCCCTCGTTCTTCAGCCTGCGAAGGGTAGAGGCAGAGCCCTGCTGCACTGCAGAGGTGCGGGTGGGAAGCCACTGCCGGTGGAGCCCCAGGCCCTGCCTGGGTGGGATGGCACCACTAGATATCCTCGGAACTCAGGCCAGCGGTCCCTGCTGCTGCTGCTACATCTGCTTCCCAGCCTGAGGGGAAGACAGAGCTCCGGCAGCGCAAACCTCCCACCTCTCCTACCAGTGTGCCTCCTGCTTGGAGATGGGGACTGGGACTGGCTACTCGCCTCTCAGTAGCCAGCCTCACTCTTTGAAACTGAAGAAGAACAATTTACTATCTAAACAGGAAACTCCTTACCTTAGCTTTCCACTCCTACCAAGCACATCTGACAAGTATTTGTTTGCCTGAAACCCATCCAGTGTAGCACACTGTGGGAACAAGCTGCCTCTTTGCTGAGGAAATTCTTTGTGGTTTATCAGATGACTCAATTTTCCTTATGCAATTCATTTTCTGCATCAAGAAACTATAATCTGTCAGCATACAAATGCGTTTCAAGTGCAAAGGCAAATGAAGTATCAGTTAATTTAATTGAGTCTAAAACATTTACTGTGGACAACGTGGAGAAGAACAACAGTTGGCTACATGGCCATATACCACTTCTGAATATCCAGGCATGCTAACTGAGCTACAGGCTGCAAAATTGCATCTGGGTTAGTTTGAAACTCACTTGCCGCAATCTGTGTTTATACAGTCAGTGGAGAGCAAACCATTTAAATATAAATTCCAGTTTTGTGTAAGCACATGCAAATTTTATGAGTGTAAACAAACATCAGGCACGATCGTTAGTGTTTAACTTCAGAAATGAGCTGAAAACTTGGTGTTATATAATGCGGAGCACAGGCCATCCAGCTCATGCAAGAGCAAGGCACATTTCAAGAAGATGAAATAATGAACTCTAAACAGTAACTATTTCATGTACGTATGATACCACTTACAGTATTTTAATATTTCTAAAAATAGTTGGAACATTTGCAAAATACAGCACTTTCAAACTGAGACTCATACTATCCTTCCCTATAGGGAACTGATACCATGCTTTTTTTGTTTTACTTTTATTTTATCTTTTCTGTGTGAAGAATTGACATATAAGAGCAACTGATTAGAGCAACTGATTACAGTGAGTAAAAAAATGACATTTGTCAATACGATGAAAGAGAAAAACATTATCAAGAAAGAGCTGTATTAGAGCACTCTGCAAGGAAAATAAGGGATAATTTTCAAAACTGAAGACCTAAAGAACCAAATTAATAGAGATAGAATGAAATTAATGAATTAAAAACCAAGTCTTTTTTTTGGGGAGCCCTTGTTCTTAAAAAATTAGATGATCATGAACCACTTCTGTAATGTGGCTGTGAAAAAGAACAGGAAGGATACAGGGGAGGAATATGGGACCTATTAGTGCCAGAGAGTAAATTCTATGTACAGTTCTGATCACCTATACCTGGGGAAAAAAAGCCCCAGGTTAACCTATTTAGAACAGATTTAAAACACTGCTACAAAGATGAGCAGGGGACACAGAGGCTGTCTCATAATGGTGATTCAAAGAATTGGCTTTTTGCTCCACACAAGGATGGTTGTCTTCTATAAACAGAGCAGAAGATTAGCATCAAAAGAGGGAAAATTAGAATGTGTAAACTGTAGCAAATGCTGGAACAAGAATAGATGGCCATAATTAGCTCCAAAGATTAGAGAAAAATGTCACCATCACAGCAGTGAGTTTCTGGAATAGTCTCCCAAACACAAAAATCCCATTTAGTATTGCCAGGTAGTCTCATCTATTATGAAATACATACGATACGGTTGTTTGTGATACCTGAGGACTTCAAGATCCAATATATGCTTTACAGGCCAGTGTTTCAGTTCAAGTTAAATACCTTGAATTATTAACAGAAAACTGTGCAGAAGCACGCGATGGCTGGATGTCCTATTTTACATTCAGGATTTAATGCTTTCAGAATATTTTCCATTAAAGAATTATCAGAACCTCTGTTTATTTGAAGATCATAAATGTTTAAAAGCACCTTAGAAAAGCTTCATTCTGAAGTTTGCATTGTATTCTGAAGGAATGTAAGCAGCAGCAGAGCAGTGGCCAGGAGGCTCCAGGCTTATTAACCATATTCCATTTGTTCCAGTGCTTATGTTTCCATGGTTGCTTAGTATTTGTGGTTCAAGCATCATCTGTAAGGCTTCTGGAGAGATGTCTTATTTTTTAAAAATACTTGCTTTAATAGAAAAAATAATGCCTGCTTTGTTGTAACTGTATCAAATGTGCATGTCCACTATCTATGATTTGAAAATGTTTTCATAAAAGGGTAACTAGCACTACTGAACACGCTGTGAGGGAATGCCTCACTTTTAGGACTGAATGCATTCTTTTATAAGGGACACAGTGGACATTGATTTGCTGGAATGACAGGCAAAACAAAGGGTTAAGTAACTGATAAAGAAAATATCATATGCCTCCTTTTTGAAGTTTTTGATTTAATTCCAACAAAGTTATTACATTCTGACATTATAGTTCATTTTCTCCTTTTAACACAGCTGTTTTATAGTATTCAACAGCTGCACACTGCAGAAAACAGTGTGCCTTGATGGAAATGGAAATTATTTTGGGGTTTTAGAATGCACAGAAGTGGTAGATATTCCTGTAAAATAATCCTATTCCACAATTAATAATATTATGAAATTGTAAGTTTGAAAACTGTGATTATAATGCTACTAGATGCAGTTAAAATTTAAATACAAATACTGAAATCGGGTGCTGTGGAGCAGGGTTGAGAGAAAAACGTACTTGCCTTAACTGAGTTCTAGTTCTTACGTTCTTTTCTCTCTCTTTCTTGCCTATGCTGATGGACAGATTTCTTGAGATTGATAGAGAAGTCTTTACTCAGTTCTGCACAGATGGAAAAATTTTCTATCTATCTGCAATGTTTTTGGGCTTGCAGGAAGGGGAATAACTGTATAGCACCTGCTGGCAATGACATTATGTCTATCACAAGCTTTGCTTGTGCTGCTAAAGAAATCTAAAGCCGACAATACTTTACCAACCTCTACTGAACTGGACTCACATTCCCACTAGCTATGATGATAAATAATGTTAGTCTTTCAGGCCTGGGGGAAGGCAGTTTAATGAGTCTCAAAACACCTCAGTTCATTACCATCCCAAAGGCTGAACTACAGCTGTATGAAACCAAGTACAAATAAAGAACAGAATAAAGCAAGAATGTGACAGTCTGCTATACCATCCAGAATCCTACTGGCCACACGTTCAACTATACTGTGGGCATTGCATGAGTCTGCCTTCCCACGCCGAGTTCTCAAATGTCAACACTGACACATGTCCCTAACAAAGATTTCTGCATCGCTGTCACTAGATGTGTTTCTGAATGACAGTGATGGTTGGGATTATATTGTAAATTAAAAGCTGTCGACGTCCAGTGCATGCAGAGCTCTGCCTTCCCTCTCTGAGTGAGCCCTAATTGGAAGTCTCCAAATTCTGAATCCCTCAGGCACCCAGTACAGCATTCATGGAGAGGCACAGGCTCCAGAGAAGACAGGGAGGGAGTACAGACATGTCTCTGATCTGAACTTCTTGTGACTGATTCCAGGTGGCTACTTTTAGCACACAGGTTTTGCGGAGTGCTTTGTGAGGATGCTTAGTTACTGCTGTTGGCTATGCAAGGGAACCTAGACGTCCAGTTAATTTCTTGGGACCAAGCATTTCGTATTTCTCTGTTGCATAAACTGGAAACACCTACAAGTTCTTCTAGATTTCACCTGAAAAGCCTATATAAGGGTTTCTAATGTATTTTTCCTATATTTCTCTCTTAAACATACCTTCTTATAATGATCCTTTACAGTCCTTCCTTTGATTAGTGGTCAAAATGTGATGACGAATGAACAAATTCTCTCACCCGTAGAGATGTGGTCCTCAGTCTGAAAGACTTAAGTCATATTTGAAAAAGACAAATCATGAAATCCTGGATTCTTCAAATAGTTCAGCACTTCTCCGTCAAAGTATTTATGCACTGAACTCCTATTGATTTTACAAAACTGAGCCTGAAACTTTTTAAAACTATCACCGTCTAAACTGACATGAAAAGCCACGACAACAAGAAGAAAGCACTATCATCCTTATTTTACAGATAGAGAACAATCAAGTACTTTGGTCACACTCCTACCAGAAATGTAACAAAAGCTGAAAACTGATCCTTTCCTACTAGATTTATTTTTTCTTTTCTTTTCTGAATACCACCTGTACTGCCTTTGTTTTCCCAATAAAATATGATGTAGCTAACAACAGCAATCTTCCTCTACCAGTCTCATGGCTCCTGAATATTCTATTTTCTTCCCTGGTGGTCTGTATATTTAGCCATAATTTCAGGATTATTATCTTTATAGCAGTCTTTTACAGACAAGAAAAGCATAAGCTGTAAAGAGTAAAATTTTAAGAGTTTGAAAGTTAGAATTTACATTAGAACTTGAAAATTGCTCTTGAAATATGATGGAAGTTCATCTCTATCAACTACTAAGCCCAACTCCACAGTCATTATCTTGCTATAATTTTAAATATTGTTTATATATAGCATAGTCATGAAATAGTAGACATACTATAAAGTCGCATAGTGACTTTCATAGTCATGGACATGCAAGTCCAGTTTCCTACCTAAAGGATTCATATGCACGAGGAAGATTTTTGTTCCTTTCTTTCATGAATGTCAGATCACTTGATAATCTGCAAGAGAAAAAAAATCCGGCATTAGTGTATTACTGGAAGTATCACTACTTTCTTCCTAAAACATAAAGAGCAAAAAAAATGACTCTTTGTGTCAGCTGATTCAGGTACCAACACTCAGAGTCATTTACAGATTGAGAGCAATAGGGACTAAGGTAAAATACTGTTACTGTACACTGTTTCCCTTACCTGCTTCAATAAAAGCACAAAATTTTGTAGCAGCTTAGGACGCAGTTTAGATTTATGCGTAGACTGTGCTAGGCTATGTGATTAAAGGCTAATTGCCATCTACACAAAGCCTGGGACAGGATCAGATAAAAACTGAGGGGTCGAAGGAGAAACCCTCACAGACTAACCAGTGAACAGGGAATTGGCTACACTTAAGACTGCCAAAGCACAGTCAAACCGTTGTCCCTTGCGTGGAACCCACCACCAAACAAATCCTTCCCCATACGTCTCACAGACTGAAGGAGGTTTAGCACTTGTTAATGGATACAGGTGGGAAAGAATTTGGGGAGGAATGGAAGGGACCAAAGCGGATTGGGGAGAAACAAGCATGGGAAAATACAGTGAAAAGGGGAATAAAGGGGTCGGTTAAGTGTAAACTGGTGGCTTGTCTGACTGAGATGTGTGCCTGATCACCATGGTCTACCCTGTATTCTCATTAACTCCTATTTGTAACTATTTTCTGTCTGGACGTGCTCTGTTCTGAGTGGGTACATCTGGGTGCTAGGGAGCTTTCAGCTGGATTAGCCAGTGAGGAGTGGGACTGCAAACCTCCAGGCTCACATGCAACTCCCCTGCAACTGGGGAGACTGGAGGCTCCAGGCTCAGCTACTGGGTCGACTGAGCATCTCAGACCAGCTACCAGAGCGATCTATCTTTTTGTGGAAACACACACATATACGTGTAAATGTATACGTTAAGTCCTTGTTGATGTGTGTGTCATCTGTGTGTGCTTATTGTGTCCGTGTGCCCACCCATCCGGAGCAGCTGCTCAGCTTCGCTAATGGCAGAACCTGAGGTCATGGACCTACATCAGCCACACATCTATGGGGCTACCTGATTCAGCTGCCTCTAACAGAGTGAAATAAATTTTTTTACCAAAAAAAAAGCCACTGTGTTTAACTAGCTGTCCTTTATCATCACATCCACATTGCCTCATGCCATGCTGTGAAGAAATAATTTAGATGAGCTTCAATGGGCAACTTACCTGCCAGAACAAGAACGACTATTTATACATTAAATTACTAACTTTGAAATTACTAACTTCACCATACTATTTCTTTGAACAATTTGAAACAAAGTATTTTTGCCACAAAATGACATTAAGAATGGCCTGTATCACCTGGAGACCAAGTGGGAAGCCGTATTACTCAATTACCAAGGTATTCTTTTATTTGGCTCCATTTCAGCTAATAAGAACAATAAAAATACCATGAAATTATTTGGCATCTAGACATGCTGTTCCAGAGGATTAGATTTTTCTGAGGGCGATAAACAGTTTCTTTTTTATGTGCATATATAAAATGGCATAGATAACATGCAGCTGAATATGGCAGAAATAATGTTTGCAGTGAAGTTACTGAACCGTGACATAAGGGGAAATGGAGTTTAAAGATGGAGCTCAATACCTGCTCCCTGTTTTAGAGATGACAGAAATCTGGTTGTCAGTGTGCATGCTGGGAACACAGTTTGACTCAACATTGGCTAAATAGAAGAATTGTCCCAAAATACAAGCTGCCTTGTTGATCTAGATCACCTCACAGAGACATTTTAAAAATAACGCAATTGTTCCACATTTAAAAGGAAGTTTGAGAGAAAATGCATCATTATGATCACTAAATAAAAATAAACTTTCATCTACTTTTTCTGATTTCTACTACTTGCTACTACATCAAAACATACAGTTTCATCCTACCAGCAAATTTTATCCTGCTTTCATGACTGCTTTCATCGGGAAGTGGTATCATGAACTTGTGACGCATCCCTACATAATATGACTGACATACAACTTATTTTTTAACAAAGTTACAATAGTGCCATAAGCACTGGCTTGTTCACATCAGAGATCAGAAAGGATCATGATAGAACTGACCTTACCTCCTGCATTAACTGGGACAATGACTCTCACCCAAGTATTTCTACATCAAACAATCATTATTCAAATAATACTTCTTATGATAGGCCTGAGAACAAAGAGAATCCCACTGTCTTAGGTAGTGTACAAAGAAGAACTTCTGCTCTTATGAACTCAAAATGTAACTAACCAATTAATAATACAGAGTGGAAGAAAGGGATATAACAAACAGGTCAAATCTTGCATATTTTTGGTTTAAAACTAAATATTGTTTTCATCACAAAATATTTTCAAAATATCCCATAAACTGGAAACTGCCTGTGAAGAATTAGTTTTAGAAAATTCACTTCTCAATGTCATTTCAGAATTTCACAAATTCTTTTTTAACCAAAGCCAATGCGTGCAAATTTTTAAAATCCCCAAATAAATAAATATCACCAAATATTTGAACATAAAGCATTTTGTTTTGAAATTTTGCAGTAGAGCATTTTTTGAAATCTAAGCAAATAATTACAGTTTTATTGCAACTTTTTTTCCCAGTAAAAACATGTTGCGATGAAAAGTTACTGATAACCTTTAATTATACACAGAATTTCAATAAGCAATGCAATGGCAGGAAATTACTTGCTATTTTGACATTTCCGGGGGAAGATGCTGGTGCAGAGGTGAGGAAGGTTACTGCGGAGAGACTAAAATGACTAGAACTTTACAGGAGGCAAAGGAAGAGGACTGTGAGAGTAGTAAAGGGAACATGGTAATGGAGAAAAGCGTGCAAGATTTAGGGAAAGAGACAATGAGGAAGGACACAGAAAGGGGGAAAGAACAAATAATCTGTTGGCACTGGGCAGTAAAGGGTTGGATAAAGTTGTAATTCTGAATGCGTTCCCATATCCCCTTTGAGTTTCACAGCTCCATCCATGGGATGCCATTGCCAAATAGCCTTTTCCTGGTGAACACAGGCGATGGGGGCGGGTGGAGGAGAAGCGTCTTGTGGATCTTAGTGCCTGCAAGCAGTAGGGTAATGCTGAAGAAAGCTGTAACCTTAACTCTAGCAGTTTCTTTATTCCCTCTCACTGAGACAGTCCATTTTGACTGAGTCTGTGTCTGGAGTCTCCCTTCAAAGCTTTATGACTGTGGTAAGACTGTAATAGAAAGAACCTGGCTGCAGAGGCACAAATGTTCAATCACAAATAAAAATCAGTAATTAACAGTATCAGTGGGAGAGGAGAAAACTATTGGACAAGTGTTTTCTGTTTCAGTGTTCTCTTTTTCAGGAGGTCCTCAGTATGAGGTCGTAAAAGTAGCTGTTTCTTTGTCTTTTTCTGAGTACATGTTGTATATTTACACTTGCTTTAAGTGACTGTGGAGTTACTCTGTAAAAGAACACAATTACCAAAAATTACTACTCCAATCAAACTGATACAAATACTCTATGTCCTATTATTTGTGAACATGAACGTTTCTCAAACATATTCCCTGAGCTTCAAACCTGCTGATAAAAGAGCTTTGTGGTTGCATGCTAGAGGCTACCACCAACGCCATACACAGACCAAGTGGCACACTGACTGGCTAAAAGAATGAAACAGTGTTACCCTGGTAATCTAAAACTGAATGAAAAAATCTTTCCTTACAATTATTTGAAAGAAGTTGCTCACAATAATGGGGATAAAGCAATATTTAACCTTCAACCTTCCCTTTCCTGAGCTTAAAATAATCTTTTGGCACTTCTAACGTAAAGCGTTATACTCCCTTTAATACAGAAATCTGTGGATACGCAGAGAGGTATCTTTATTACGCCTAGCTCTAATCTTTGTGGCATTTTGTAGATCTCCTCCGGTACTCAATTCCTGAGCAGACTAGTGTTTAACACATTTTATAAATAGATTATTTTCTACAAGTGTTTACATAGGTGGCATTAATTTCTGATGTCAGTAAAAAACCCACAGCTTCCTGATGAGGAATGTCTCTTTACAGGAAGTCAAACATTCAAACTACCCTCAACTTTCTACATGCCAGACCAGTAACGGTATGAATACTCCTGTATCACAAGTCTGTTAAGTTCCACATAGACACTCATCTTCCAGCAACAATATCTTTATTTAACTACAGTTTTGCAGCGGAAGAATACTGAAGCTCCTAAAAGCTGCAATATGCATTCTGAAGGAACTCAACACACCCTTTGATCAGGAGTACGAATTTGCCTTCTAATTTCTTCATGATGAATATACAAACTGCATGAAGTATAGCACTGACCTGATCTACCCCTCCGTCTTCATCCCAGGCTGCTATTCATTGGAGATTCTCAGCCATGGTGAATTGTGTTTTGGATATTTCATTTGTTTTGCAGTATAAATAAACGACCCTGAGGTTGCAGACCGTGAGAGTTGTTTACAGAATAAAGACTTACACTGCAGTGTTTGGAGGTTAAAGGTAAATTTATTAATGTATTCATTCATTAACCCATTCATTCATTAACTCACTTGCTCTGTTCCTTAGAAACTGCAAATACAGTACTGTGTCTCCTACTGACGAATACATTTCTAACAGGTAATATTTGTGTCTCTGACAAAGTCCATAAAACATGAAAACAAACTACTTGAAGAAATTAATTTTGCAAATAGAGAGAAATCTTCATTGTACAGCAAAAGCAAACAAATGGCTTCACAGATAAAAATTAACTAAATATGGGATATTAGGTTTTGGATTATGCATAGTGTTTAGTTTTAACAAACTAAGGACACAAGAATGCCTCTCCCTTACCTCTGCTGTAACACCAAATATGTCCAATTAGATTTAACATGAATGTTTCAGTTTGCCCTACTCCTCCACGGAGTCTGCACTCTTCTTGGTTAAATAATGAAGAAATAGCTACCAAATATAATTTGGAGAAGAAAAGACTTCAAGGAATAAAAAATACATTCTGTACTAGAGCAATATCTTTTTTGACACTTTTCTTCGGTACGTTGCTGTTTTTTGGCGAAAAAAGACTCAGAATGAAATGAAGGACTTTTGGTTATAGCATGTTGGACAAAGGCTGTAGCATGAAGGACAAAGGTTATAGCATGTATCAATGCATCCGGCTACATCTGTTTCTTCAGTAAATGTTCTTGATTCACTGTTTATTGTACAGCTTAAGTGACTGTCAAATTTTCCCTTCTTTGCACTCAGTCAGATTGGACCTATGATGTGTACTATAATTATCAAGTTTTATGAGCCTTATTATACTGGATAACGACTGCACCTCGGAAAGCTGGAGTCAACACTGAAGTCCTCTACCTTTGAAATGGTGTGCTGCTTCAAGATTATAAAACTGTTTAGGGCCCAAAGGGGAAGGTATGAAGGTGGGGTGTTGGAGTGGTCAATTCAGAACTGCGTGCAAGGAAAAACATCTGATTTTTCACCTAGAAGAAAACTCTGACCAAACTTCAAAAGTTTCAATAACTGCAAGTAGACAAAGATGACTTTTTATGCCCAAGCATCTGAAATGTCAGATCTGCACATTTTAATCGGGCAAAGGCTATCTCACAAAAATATCAAAAAAAGAAAATATGAAGGTAATAAATCTGAAACAGCAATGACATTTCTTTTAGAAGTACTTGATATTTACAAGAAATCAAAGAAAAGGCACAAGCACCAGGAACCTTCATGTTTGCCCTCTGCATGGTGGACTTTAAGGTAAATTGCAGCAAACTAGTAAATTTTACTAGCAGCTCAAATAATATTAAGCATGGTACGTTAGATCACTAGAAATCAACTATCAGACTCTATAATTAACATCAACCTACTATGTTTTATAACCCATTACAATCAACTTTAATCAGTAATTTTTTGTAGGCACCAAGTTATCCAATCATATTTCAAATGATAAAAACTTTCATTTTGCATTTAATCCACAGTATTTCTTCCACTATCCCTGAAATAAAAACCTTATGCTGACATTTATGAAATGGCAGGAGGAAAAAATGGCATAACTGTGGATTTTACTTTAGGTAATAACAGCACAGGCTTTTAAATCCTTGCTTACATAAAGCCTGACCTTTTCATTTGATATAAAAGCCATTTTTATTGAAACTTGGATCCACACCTTCAACCATTATTGTTACCTGCATCTTTTCAAATTGCCTTTTCAGTGATGCCTTTTATGGTCATATGCCTGCATCTTCTTGGCTGCATGCCCTAGGTAGCAGCGTATTTTATATAATTTAAATGGAAAAATCATTGAAGAATAACACAACTATGTTTTAAATTACTCTTTTAATTTAATCGTTGAGTTGCTCCACTGACAGTATGTTGAATATATGATCTGACAGTGTTTAATACATATTGGCACCAGACTGTCGAATGCCATTCAGTGTTTGTTTAACTGGGAGTGGCATGAACCTTGAGCCAGAACAGTCAGATCTCTGCCTCCCTTAAAGTCTTCTTCCACCTGAAATTTGTGCATCCTTCAGAGTGCACGAGAGAAGGATGGCTACATCTCTGAGATGGCTTCCAATATGACAGCGTTGGGTGGCTATCACCAGCACGCGGAACAAAGCAGCTGTGAAGCAGCTCAAGCGTGCAGAAACCATTGTGGGTCTAAGAATCAGCCACGAAAGTGGGTAAAATAGGCACCTCTCCCTCCTCCTCCCTGGAGTTCTGTCGCAGATGGAGCTCAGACAGTGCAGGGGACTCAGGCTGCAAAGTTGCTGTCTGGGTGAAGAACAGGTTTTGAGGCCTGCCTTGAGGTGGTCTTTCAAGACAGCACAAACAGCAATAGGACCTTAAGAGGGCAGATCAGCTGCAGACAACATGGATGGGTAATTGAGGCATCCAAAATCTTTAGATGTAAACATACATTTTAGAAAAAAGTGGACCAAGTGAGCCATAAAAGTCCACTGAGTTATAAATATAATTTTCCTGCTTTTTTCGCTCAGATTTCTTCAAACTGATTTTTACCTCACTTTCAGAGCCCTAGCTACATTTAAACATCTGCTGTCTCGCTTTTCATTTACATGACTACCCTCTATGAAGTATGCTGACTGGTACAAAAATGACTAGCTGTTCAATAATACAGATCAATTGTTCTACTCAGTTGAGCAGCCACTTCTGCAGTGTTCCTAAACTGCTTCAGATGCCTGCTGCCAATACAGCAGCATGCCAGTGCAGACCGCACTTCTCTGTTCGGGACTATAGAGTGAAATACTCAGGGCAGGCACCCAGCATTACACAGGTCAAGAGTCACAGGCATACATGTCTGAACAAACAACCACTAACCTCATGCATGGATATCTTACTGCCCTTCAAGAGAAGCTGTAAGTGCAGCCAGAATTCTGTGTTAATCCTATACAGACAAGAGATAGGCAATGACCCAGCTGTCAGAAAGTTAAATAAAAACAGCACCATTTACCCACTTCTCACAGACCATTTTGTCTTTGATATGAAAACCAGATGAAGAGGACAGGTTTTTCAGTAGAGATTTCTCGTACATTCCCCCTCCACTGGTGCAAAAGAACACCTGTTCTGCAAATTGTTGACACGCATTGCATTTTAAAATCTACTCACTATTTCAGTTTCCAAATCTAATTTAATTGCTCAACTCTTTAAATCCTTAAAAAACATTCATTCTATGAAAGCTGAAATTGGTAATTGAAAATACTAATGCATGCACAGAAGCATATGAAAGGAAAAGGTCACAAGCTCTTTTTTGGGTTTCAAAAACTCTAATTTGAGCAAGAGTGCTCAATTTTACACCTGCGTACACCAAGAATAGTTTCATAATTATGTGCATACAACAGTATAAACAAACAGAAAATCTCCAAATCAATGTGTACAATAATAACCATTTTCTATGCAAAGTATGACCATTTATTCTTATTTATTAGCTTAAGCTTACTCCTTCTCATTTTAGTACTCAATCTTCAATCACTTTGTCCTTCAAACACATTACAACATTCACAAATGTAAACAAATGCTGGGATTCCTTTTACAGGATCACACTGAGCAGATACTTTTATGAGAGTAGGTATACGTGTATATTTTCTTCAAGCATAGTATTGAAGCTCTGTTATATGTCGATGTATTCATGGGACAACTGCAAATAGCAGATGCAAGAACAAAGCAGTCTTAATCATAGAATCACAGAACTGTAGGTTGGAAAAGAACTCTAAGATCATCAAGTCCAACCATCAACCCAACACCATCATGCCTTATAAACCATATCCCAATGTGCCACATCTACATGATTTTGAACACCTCCAGGGATGGTGACTCAACCACCTCCCTGGGCAACCTGTTCCAATGCCTGACCACTCTTTCAGTAAAGAAACTTTTCCTAATATCCAATCTAAACCTCCCCTGATGCCACTTGAGGCCATTGCCTCTTGTCTTATCGCTAGTTACTTGGGAGAAGAGACCAACACCTGCCTCACTACAACCTCCTTTCAGGTAGTTGTAGACAACAGTAAGGTCCCTGCTCAATCTCCTCTTCTCCAGAATAAACAACCCCAGCTCCACCAGCTGCTCCTCATAAGTCTTGTTCTCCAGACCCTTCACGAGCCTTGCCCTTCTCTGGACACGGTCCAGAACCTCAATGTCCTTCTTGTGAGGGGCCCAAAACAGAGTACTCGAGGTGCAGCCTCACCAGTGCTGAGTACAGGGGCAGGATCCCCTCCCTACTCCTGCTGGCCACACTATTGCTGATACAAGCCAGGATACCATTTGCCTTCTTGGCCACCTGGGCACACTGCTGGCTCATCTTCAGCTGGCCGTCGACCAACACTCCAAGGTCCTTTTCCACCACGCAGCTTTCCAGCCACTCCTCTACAAGCCTTTAGCATTGCATGGAGTTGTTGTGACCTAAGTGCACGACCTGGCATTTGGTCTTGTTGAACCTTAGACAGTTGGCCTTGGCCCATGGATCCGGCCTGTCCACATGCCTCTGCAGAGCCTTCTGACCCTCGAGCAGATCAACACTCCCGCCCAACTTGATTTCATCTGCAAACTTACCGAGGGACCACTCAATACCCTCATGCATATCATTGATAAAGATGTAAAACAAGACAGTCCCCAAAACTGAGCCCTGGGGAACACCACTCGTGACCGGCTGCCAGCCGGATTTAACTCCATTCACCACCATTTTCTGCGGTCGGCCATTCAGCCAGTTCTTTATCCAGCGAAGACAACACCCATCCAAAGCATGGGCAGCCAGTTTCTACAGGAGGATGCTGTGGGGAACAGTGTCAAAGGCCTTATGAAAGTCCAAGTAGACAACAACCACAGCCTTTCCCTCATCCACTAGGCGCGTCACCTGGTCATAGAAGGAGATCAGGTTGGTCAAGCAGGACCTGTCTTTCAAGAACCCGTGCTGGCTGGGCCT
>Ga0065711_1028585_pt1 | contig 40345 bp, 34 predicted proteins | sample Hoacrofraction12_FD_59098 | JGI IMG/M metagenome (GOLD analysis project Ga0065711, IMG submission 59098) | Hoatzin crop microbial communities from Cojedes, Venezuela - Epithelial fraction 12 v2 (version 2) | ecosystem: Host-associated > Birds > Digestive system > Esophagus > Crop | place... | reverse complement strand
GCCCTGCGGTGCGGGCCCGGCTGCGCCCCGGCCCGTCCCGGGCACCGCTGACCGCACGCCGCCGCGCTGACTCTGTGTTTTTTTTTTTTCCCTTTGCAGAGCGACCTCCCCCGCCATGTCCGTCAGCAGCCACGAGACCCGAAAATCCCGCTCGAGCTCCGGCTCGATGAACATCCACCTCTTCCACAAACCGGGCCACGCCGACAGCCTCCTCACCCACCTCAACCTGCTCCGCAAGCGGCACCTCTTCACCGACGTGGTGCTGCGGGCGGGGAACCGCGCCTTCCACTGCCACCGGGCCGTCCTGGCCTCCTGCAGCCGCTACTTCGACGCCATGTTCAGCGGGGGCTTGAAGGAGAGCAGGGACGCCGAGGTCAACTTCCACGACTCCCTCCACCCCGAGGTGCTGGAGCTGCTGCTGGACTACGCGTACTCGGCCCGCGTGCTGATTAACGAGGAGAACGCGGAGTCCTTGCTGGAGGCTGGGGACATGTTGCAGTTTCAGGACATTCGGGACGCTTCAGCTGATTTTTTGGAGAAGAATCTCTACCCTGGGAACTGCTTGAACATGCTGCTGCTGTCTGACGCCCACTGCTGCGAGCGGCTGCTGGAGCTGTCCTGGAGGATGGCGTTGGCCAACTTCACCTCGCTCTGCAAGACCGAAGACTTCCTCCGACTGCCCAAAGACAAGCTGCTGGAGCTGGTGGAGAGCGAAGAGCTGGAGGTAGAGGACGAGACGCTGGTCTACGAAGCTGTTATAGGCTGGATCCGGTACGATTTGCCCCGACGCCACGAAGTTCTGCCGGAGTTGCTGCGCTCCGTGCGCCTGGCCCTTCTGCCCGAGTCCTACCTGCGGAAGCAAGTGGCCTGCGAGAAGCTGGTGACCAGCCACAAGCTGGGGGAGGAGATCGTGGCCGACGCCGTACGATGCAAAATGAAGATCCTGCAAAACGACGGCCTGGTGACGGGCTGCTGTGCCCGACCCCGCAAGGTCAGCCAGGCCCTGCTGCTGCTCGGTGGCCAGACCTTCATGTGCGACAAGATCTACATGCTGGATCATAAAACCAGCGAGATCATTCCTCGTGCCGACATCCCAAGCCCTCGTAAAGAGTGCAGCGCCTGCGCCATCGGGTGCAAAGTGTACATCACCGGCGGCAAAGGCTCCGAGAACGGCGCTTCCAAAGACGTCTGGGTTTATGACACCCTCCACGACGAGTGGGCGAAAGCTGCTCCCATGCTGGTGGCGCGGTTTGGCCACGGTTCTGCCGAGCTGGAGCACTGCCTGTATGTGGTGGGGGGTCACACAGCAGTGAGCGGTGCCTTCCCGGCCTCCCCCTCCGTCTCTCTCAAGCAAGTCGAACACTACGACCCGCAGCTGGACAAATGGTCCTTGGTGGCTCCTCTCCGAGAAGGCGTCAGCAACGCCGCCGTGGTGGGAGCCAAGATGAAGCTGTTTGTTTTTGGTGGCACCAGCGCCAACCAGGAGAAGCTGCCCAAGGTGCAGTGCTTCGATCCCCGCCAGAATCGCTGGACGGTGCCCGGCAGCTGCCCCCAGCCGTGGCGGTACACGGCCGCCGCCGTGGTGGGCAGCCACATCATCGTCATCGGGGGGGACACGGAGTTCTCCGCCAGCTCCGCTTACCGCTTCCACAGTGACACCTACCAGTGGTCCAAATTTGGGGACGTCACCGCTAAGCGCATCAGCTGCCGCGCTGTCACGTCGGGGAACAGACTGTACGTGGTGGGGGGCTACTGCGGGGCTCAGCGCTGCAAGACGCTGGACTGTTACGACCCATCGTCCGACACGTGGAGCAGCGTCACGACAGTGCCTTACTCCCTCATCCCCACCGCCTTCGTCAGCACCTGGAAGTACCTCTCTGCCTGAATCACGCTGTGCTGAAGAACCTGGAAGGTATATAGCTGCGGATCAACCCAGAGCTCCTCTGCAGAACTTCGTGCACGTGAGGGTGAAACCCCGAGGGGCAGATGCACGTGGATCTGGACTGGAGTTGTCCTAGAGAACAGCCTTGTGTGCACACCGGCTCCAGAAACCTGCTTCCAGGCTGGTAGTTAGAGATGTAAAACCCTGCAGGAGAGAGAATGTCTCTTTAGGTGCTGGAACGCTGTGGGGAGAAGATTAGTATAAATAACAAGACGCTTGACCTGGCATCCTAGCCCTTCTGCTCGCTTGGCCTATGCAAAGATTTTGGGGAATGCTGTCTGCGAGGAGGATTGGGTGTCGCCCCTGGTACAGAAAGCTCATCGAGTCGGTCGTTTTGTTAACGGGCAGGCTGGGAGCTGGGATAGACCGCGCGGTGCCGTGGGGGACTGCCTGCTGCTTTTAGCACAGCCTCCTCCTCCTCCTGGTGCCACGGTTAATCGGCTGCTGGCACCTAAATGTCTTGTGGGACACGAGGGCTGCGAGCTGGTGCCAGAACAAGATTATAGCTGGGATTTAGTCCCAGACTGGTTGGTAACTGCATTTGTAAGACAAGCCCTGTCTACATATAAACACAGGGTTTCTCCGCTTCTAATTATTCTCTGGTGTCCCTTTCATGCCATTTTTTTCCTGCTACGCAGCAATTAACTTTTTAAAAATTTGCAGCTGGAATGAAACCTTTCCAAAGGCTCTTGGCAGAAAAGATGCCAGTGAATCACAGATCGCAGCAGGTTTTTTTTCTTTTGCCTTTGCAAGAGGCCTGCTACCCAAATGAACATGTTTAATGTGATAGTGTCCTGCGATACCTATAGAAAATTCCTGGATGTAGAGGGAAACAAGCAGCCGTCACTCCACGAGAGCAGCGTTTGAGGATTTGAGGCCTGGGGAGCGTTCTTGGGTTTGCTGCACTCGGTCTCACAAGACTTCCTTCTGCACTACAGGCTTTGCACCCAATTTTGCCAGCGTCTCGCTTCACTGAGGATCCAGACAGCAGATGTGGGCAGCAGGAACGCCTCCTCCTACCTAGTGAGCCTGTGAACTGGATGCCAGCCCACGCGTGGGTCTCGTTAGCTTCAGCAGGGCTCACGGCAACGGTGCTGGCTTTGAACCGCTCCTGTAAATCCCCCTCGTTCAGACCAGGGAGGGGACAAGCACGGAGGGACCTCCTCGGGCTGGCAGCTTGGGCTGGCCTTGGAGACAGCAAAAGGTTTCCAAGTTTTCTCTTAACTTCTGTGATCTCAGAGCAGGAACCGGAGGGACATTTTTTACTTCTTTGACTGAATATTTTGTTTTGAGTGATATTTACTAGAAAGGACGAAGGAAGCTCCTAAGTAACTGGCAGCAGGCTCAGGGCTGCACTGCTGTGACCTGGAATGCAGGCAGCACCAGAGGCTGTTGCCTGAAATGTCTTAACATGGGACAGTGCTTTGCCCATGGGCTGGTTCTGATTCGTTTTTTTTTCTTTTTTAATGCAGCAGTTGTGTGTGTTTATTACTCAGCCTGGAGCTGCTTCAATAAATCTGAATAAAATCCACCGTGTCCCTTGCCTGTTCTGTATGCTTAAGCTGCGAGTTTTCCCAGCCCACACATGAGAGAACGTTTAGCAAAATAGCGAAGAGCATTCCCTGCTTGAGAGCCCAAACCTTCAGCGGCTGGAGAGGGCTCAGATCTTCCTCTGTCTTTGCAACACAGGACTTAGGAAAGCTCAGGTTCTGTACCGCCTTCCAGCTTTGAAGGACACACAAATCTGTTTAAAACTCCAAAGATTAAGCTACTTTCTGCCCTTACCTGGTCTTCCTCACTGCCAAAAAGAATGGAGGAAAGCGCTGCCACTTCTCGGCCCGAGGGCTGTGCGCTCCGGCCCTGCTGCCAGGGGTGGTGGGGCCAGAGGTTGGGAAGAAAAAGCTCTGTTAAGGGTGGGAGGTAGGAGATGGGAATCAGCGCGGTCAGAGGAAACGGGCACTGAAGGTGCAACCAGCCGTCTCACCACAGAAGCATGGTTTGGGTGTGATCCATTATTCAATTGCAAAGTTAAATAAATCAATGTCCCAGCCCTTCCTAGCTGCTAGTATAGGCAAGAACTGGCAAGACTGGGAGGAAGAAAGCTGCCCAGCTGCTGGTGGCTGGAGCAGATAAGCTGACTTCATTTCCCTCCTGTCTTCTGATGCCTCTGCCCTTCTCAGCCCCCAGGCTGGGCTTTTTTTCCTTCACCCTTGCTGTGCCGCCTCGCCATCGCTTACCGAGCCCATCGGGAAGCCTGAGCACCCGGCTGCGGGGAGACGAGCCCACAGCCTCCCCTGCAAGCCCAGCCTGGAGCACCACAGGCGATCACAGAATCATTCCAGTTGGAAAAAACCTTTCAGGTCGAGTCCAACCACCCAGCAGCTGGAGCACGGGGCAGCTCCCAGCTTGGCCGTGCCTCGCACACGCGAGCGCAGGCAGGCACGCGAGCTCGCAGCCCAGGGGAAAGTCACAGTGCAGGACACGGCCGGGACCAGAAGGCAGCAGGAAGCGTCTCCATCCCTGTTAGCGAGCAGGGAGCTGCTCCACCTTTATTACCTCTCCGGCTATTCCTGAGGGTCGGACAAAGTCCGACGTCGCTCAGCGAGTCAGAGGAGCGGAGCTTTCCTTCATGGCCATTTGAGGAGCAGCTGTTTTATTTCTGCTGCCAAGCAATAACCGTTGGCTCCCAGCCACATCCGCCTTTTGCACCAGGGACAAAGTTGCTTCCAGCAACACGGGGCTCTGTCTGCCTCCCGCTCCCGGCGCTGGGATGTTATCTGAGCCACGCTCACGGCGTTTTGCAGCTGGGGAGCGAGCGGCCCTGCTGCTGAAGCCTTTGCAAGCGTCTGTGAATTGTTTCCTCATTTCAGTCTGTACTCGCAGCTAACCACCTCCCCGGGAAAACCGGCACTTCGAGCACACCTGGGCTCGGCTGCTCCGCGGCGGCTCCCTGCTGCTGGCAACAGAGACAGCCGGCGCTGCGCTGCCTTCATCCTCCTCGGCCTGGCAGCGAGCCCTGCGCTGTCCCTCCGGCTCCCGGCACAGCGGGAGCACGCCTGGGGAAAACCAGACGCCTTTCACTCTTGCACGCCCGACGTCCTCCCAGCAGCGCTCAGCACAGGCCTGTTCGCCCAGTTTGACATTGCCATGCCTTGATCCAGTCTCAACTTCGGTGCCAGGGCCAGAGGATTTAGGGCGGTTGGGCTGCAGGTTAATTTGGTTTCGGGGTTAATGTGGTTACTGGGACAGAAAGCCTCCTGAATTAACAGAATTTATAACACAGCTCAAGTCAAGGCCTCTCCTCCTAGCCCAGAACTCAGCTTCGTGGCTGCACCCCTCCAGCTGCAGGAGCTGGACCCCAGCCTGCAGTCACATCTGGAAGAGGCAGCACACAGGGGCATCACGAGGGGCTCAGAGCCAAAACGAAGCGTGACATCGCTCGCCCGTGGGATCTTCCTCTACTCACACAAAGCCTACAAGGCACCACAGCCAGAGAAACACAGCGTCATACTGACCCACTTCCCTCCCGGCCACAAGACACACAACCAGCGCCGGTTTTAAGTGAAATACACGGCTGCTCGCGCTCGTAGCTGCGTTCTGCACGGCAGCAGTGCCGAGGCAGCGCACAGCCCTCCTCCCTTCCCCACTGTAGATGGCCAGTGCTGTTAATTGCAAAAAAACCCAACACAGCAGTAACTGAGAAATTCCCTTTTTCTGTCTAAGACTGGATACAGATCATTCAGATCTTCTGCCATACGCCCACCACACCGGTCTTCAAAAATGAATTGATCTCCCCCACCAAGGTGAGCATACCTAAAGCCAGCAACTCCACGTGCAGCTGCTTTGGGCCAGCTGGAAAGAGAGCAGTGGATGCTCAAACAGAAGAGTGGCCTCCATCGCTCAACGCCATCTCCGAGAGCTGGTATCGGTGGCCTTTCTCTCCTAAAACTGCTCTGACACAGAGGCTAGAGAACAGACCTGCAACAGGTAAGCAGCAGGTTCTCTCTTCTGCCCATGCAATGTGGGTGCTTCTAGGTCCAGACAACAGGCAAACTGAGGTTTTGGGATTGCAGTTCTGGGCTGAAATGCCTTAAATCCAATCCTAGCAAGGAACTGGAGTACACGCTGCTGGTACGCCGACGATCCATAGCAAAACAAACGCCCTAACTGCACACCGTGTGATTTTGTCTGGGACTTCAAATGTGCTGGAAGGGAAAACAGGCCATTACACATCTACCCGTCTGACATTCCCGGAAAGACCTGCACGTCGCAGGCAGACATCTGGGACAGCTTCAGGTCTAGCAACACCCTCCGCCCCACACAGCGAAGAGGCACCGGCTGCTGCTCTGACACGGGAGAGCCACATCCATCGTGCTGCTCAGCGAGGACTTTTCATGCTCCTTGGTGCATGGAGCCCCGTAACAAAGCGATCCTGGCCGTGTTTGAGCCTCGTGTGTGTGTGTGTGATGCTGTCCCAGAGCCAGGGACCATGCGTCGCGCACTCCAACACAGCCAGTGCTAAGAGAGTTTTGGCTTTTATCCTCTGCCAGACCCCTGGGGCCCAGAAGCAGCAAACAATGCAGACACCACACCAGGACAGGCCCCGCATCCCTCGGCTGCTGGGCCCTGCGCTGGGATGAGAAATTAAACCGGATTTGAGTCACAGGGGTGAGGAAAGGCAGAAACCAGCACATTCCCACTGTCGGAGCACACTGCGGAGCCAATATCCTTTGTGCATGTTTGTCCTCAAGCATCTGGCTTGCTGATGAATCGCAGATGAACGTATGGGAACCATCAGCCGTCTCTCACCCACATGAAAGAGGAAGGTTTAGCATAAAGCTGGTCATTGCCTATGGCCTCGGAATGATTCATCCAAATAGAAAGAATGCGGTTTGGGTTTCGGGTTAATTAGCTACAGATTTTAAAGAGAGACAAGGCAGGGCGGAGCTGCTGGAATACTGGTATGAGCAAGTTAACAGCTCTGAAAGCACCGCTGTCCTCCTGGAATCACACCCTCCTTCTGAAAAACGGAGAATGTGTCTCATAGACGAGCGACGGCGTTATCAACGATGCTGTCAGTCACGGTGTTCGCAATCACCAGAGGAATGTCTGCCCTGCTGCTGCGGCAAGAACTGACGGGTAACACAGAAACACCCACGCGCAAGGCTGCAGCAGCACCAGACTTCTAACAGATGCAAATTCTGCCCAAGATTTAAACTTGCCCCTGCTGAGCTCCGGGCTGCTGCAGCTGGGCAGTTCCCAGTGGGAATCGGTGCTGCAGGGATGTCTCTTGGCCATGTTAACCCTGGATCTCCCCCACCCAGGCTCTTCTGTCTTTCTAGAAATGATTCCTACTCGTCTGACACATATTATGGCTGCAGGAGAGTACAGTGCAATTTAAAAATAAAAATTAAACCCGCTGCTCTGGAAGCAGCTGCTCCTAACTTCTGTCCCAGACTGTCCCTTTCAGCTGTCCCACGTGAAATCACCTTGATTCCATTTCTTGCTGCTGAAAAATATTTAGAAATGGACATGAAGCTCCTCGCCTTGCTCTAGCCACCAAGATGTGGGAAACAGCGAGATGTGGAAGCGCACAGAGGCAGTGACCTCCAGCGGCGACTGCGGCTCAGCTCCCTGCAATCTGAACAGAGCAGAAGCAGATGCAAGAAATTTTCTCTTGCAGTGCAAGCAAAAGCTTATACACTCACAGACTTTAAAATTTCATTCACTAACACATCAGCCTGTTACTTCCCACAAAGACCAAGTCATATTTTAAACACTGGTGTGTCTAGAAGTTTTGATTATTTACATACGTTGGAAAAGTAGAAAAACCTGTGTTTTTCCAACAGAGTTCCGATTTGTGTTGCAACGCAGATGCCAACTGCACTTTAGAGACTGAAAACTGCAGACTGTGTTCCACTGACTCCCGTACGCAAAGAACCTGGGTCCTCCAGAGATGCTCTGACAGACACAAAGACTGATCGCCGGGCAAAGGGATTGCCAGGCTGCAGTGATTCCCAGCGAGGCCCGGTCACATCCAAAACTGGCTGAGGGTTTTCCTCAACGCTGGCTACAGCGCAGGATTCCGACGATAAAACTCGTGCCCCTTCCTTTGAGAGCACCGACCCAAGTCCCAGTTCTCCCACTCTCTCCCCAGTTTTGCATCTGTTCTAATCTCTAGAAGTTCTTGGAGGTTACAGCTTTTGGGCTGGCTTGCCGGTACGCCACAAGCAGGGATTTCACCAGGAAACGCAACGTGCTGACTCTGGAACTGGGAAGCGCCGCAGCAGCCAGAGGCTATGGGCTGGTGCTGGGAGCGAGGGCTGCCAAACTGGCACGAGCACTGGGGAGAAAGTTTCTATTTTTGTTATACTTGTTCCAAATGGGAACCGATACTGCCTGGGACAGAGCCAGGCATGTCTCAGACTGGCACCACGCAAAGCACCAACGTGTTAATATAAGCAACTTAACGTTCCCTCTCTCGTTAGCGTGCCGAGTCCAGGCGTTTCGAGAGCAGCTGATTTCTCCCTAGGGTGCTCACCGCGCTGGCGAGGTCTGCAGCCTCGGTATCCGCCACGAAACGCCTCCTGTGCTCTGTCCTCTTTTGGAAAACCGTCAGAGTTTTGCTCATGTGGCACCTTATTTCTGTCCAGGGTAGAAAATGAGAAGCACGTGAGAAGTGGCTGCTGCTTTGATCTTTGGTTCAAACAGAAAAAATATAAATAACAATATATATGTATATATATATAAAGGCAGCCAGGTTTTAAATGTTTGTTTTCTTTTTCTTTTTTTTTATTGCTAGAAGTTGGTTTCAGTCCTATTGCAGCTCTGAAATCCTTCAGTGGAGAAACATTGCAATCATTGTAAAAATCATCATTTGGTGTGCTAAGATCAAGTTTACAATTAATCAAGAGTGCACAATTCAACAGAATATTAACATTTAACCATCAACTTTACAAATAAAATAAAGGCTACAAAGATGTTGTTACTGCAGTATCAGCAGTAAAGGAGTTATTTACAATGTTTACACCCTAACAAAAAACCAAACCAAACACTTCCCCAACAAAATGGTCAGTTGAACCATGGACCACGATTATTTATTAATTCTTTACAGTGCAAGGTGGGCCTAGAAACCAGACCTAAGACTAAAAGGCATCAAGAGAGTTCACAGCTCTGAGCGAGATGCACGCAGTTACGCCAACAGGATCTACTTTCACGAGAGATTTCCATCTGGGGACAAACAGAAATGGAATTCGAAATTAACTTTTCTGAAGTGCTCCAATTTCTTTCAGTAGAAAAATATAAAAAACTGATTTATAAACATGGCACAAGTGGTATGAACCAGAGCTTGCACAGATGGTCCTTGATGAATAACGTGCTGATGGGAAATGATAAAGAGCCGCCAGTGGTTACAGAGATGTTGGGTCTGGCCTCGAAAGAGAGAGCAGGGAAGAGGCTTTTCCTTCACGTGTACAGCAAGGTCAGGCAAGGACAGCACACGTGTAACCCCGTGTCAAGAAGACTTTTTTCTTGTAAATGTGAGAACTGCTGGGGAAGACAACAAATCGCTCCAAATTCCCTTGCACAGGGGCACAGGGGGACACCGCCGAGCAGCACCGGGGAGCCGGAGCTCCTGTTCTGCAGAGTTGAAAGTAGAAGTGAAATGAAACATGTATTTTTAACCCTTTCCTAGTTTAAGTTTCAGCTTTCATTGTAAATGCAAATGACAAACCCCAAGCTCCATGTACGCGGGACCATCCGACCGTAACTCAGAAAGACAAAACTGCCCGCGAATTATTTGGAATTGATCCTACCATTGCAGGAATGCTATTACCTTGATGAGCAAGCATCTCTAAAAATACCAATTCTTCTGCCTCCCATTAGGCAATGATTAGCGACCTCACTTTGTGGGACACGCCACAACGACAGTCCACAGGTAGCACAGCTAAAAACCAGGAAAGCATTTACAACACACACAGGGCAGACGGGCTCGGTACTAGTGAACATGGAGGGATCTTCATTCTGAAATACAAAGCGCCCCGAGTCCGAATGGGAAGGGAGAGAGGAAGCATCCTTTACACCAGATTTAAAACTGAAAATCAGAACCACAGAAACAGCCTCTACGCTGCTACACCACAATATTTAAGGACAAACATGACAATGCTTCTAAGGCTGTGACACAAAGCAGAGGTGGCGGCAGTTCAAAGCTCGTGCTGTGATTTCCTCCACACCCAGGCCGAAGGGCACCAGGGAGGCACAGAATTTTGAACTGTCTAATCCTCAGATATCACTTAAAAGGAAACTTTTATCTGCCGTTATCAAATGGAAAGTATATTACTCAGAACCAGCAGGTTACTTCGCCCAGGACACAGCAGTATTTTGCAATCTGATTTGCCTAGAAGAGTTCTTTTTCTAGGAACCAGATTTGAGTAGAAAGTCCAAAACTAGTTCACTCAGCTGGAGTGATCTGATAACACTTTCACAGGTTCAGTTTTGCAGAAGTGAAGAGATGATCCATTATTCATCAGAAGAAAATATTTCACTTGCTCCCCTCAGCCTTCTACAAACAATTTTACCATACTCTGGTACAGCCAACTCCGCACTAGCAATGAGGTATCACCACGTTTGCTAATTCTGAAACCTTCTCCACGCTGGGTAGGGTGCGGAACAGGAAGCCACATGAATACCTAGGATGGCACTCCAATGATTTTGACCCAAGTGAAAGAAGATACAGCCTCTGAAAACAGTTTTCATACAGCTAGACATGTCTACTGAGGACAGATAATGACTTTTAAGGTAATTTCTCAGATTGAAGACCCATATTCCAAGGAGCTTTTGAGGTGCTGAACCAACAGCCTAGCCTGTAACAGTCCTGTGTTCATTTGCTCACAGCCAGAACTTATTCGAAGCACTGCTGACGACGAGTATTAAAAGTTATGTTTGAGTTAAAACACTGAAAGAAATGAGACCTTGCTGCAGACTTTATTTTCCAGATGTCACTGTTCTCTATCTGAGTTCAGTCATTGCACAGAAGGAGGAAGCAGCCACATAAACTCCTTCAGTCCATAGAACACTCTCTCCCGTACTTTAGGACAGGCACAACATTAAACCAAATAAACGTTTCCAAAATTGTTTTCAAATACCCCGAGACCCCTCTTTGGTTGAGGTGCTTTGTTCCACTGACGCAACTTCACTTCAGGCTAAAACTCCTACAACCCTGGTAATTTAAGGCAATGGAGGCATGGAGTTTTCACTAGGAGTGGCCCAAACCACAGCACAAAGGAGAGAATGTACTGTGTGTTCTTGCTGCTTCGCCGTACGTTTACAGGAGAAATTACACAGGTATCAGAGATGACCGGAGTCTCCACACCAGCCGATCGAAAAAATCAGTCCTGCAGAGCTGCTGGATCTCACATGCCGGCTTGATCAGAAGTTACATTAATTTTAAGAAGCATTCCCCTCCATTCCAACCTAGCTTTTAGGAATGCAAAAAATGAATATAGTGCAGAACTATGTTCTAACCATGATCAACATCGTATCACAGCAGTGCAAAAATCCCTACGTTCCCCATACTGTTTTCTGCAAATCTGTCCACTGATAATCTGTGTAAATTCTGCAATGCTGATGATCTACCAAGCAGCCCTTTGGTACTATCGTGAAGTGTGTCCAATTCCATAGTAGTATCACCAGTCTGGTAAATTTTGATTTTTCAGTTTCTCGTCTGAAGACAATAACCAAAATTATCATCACTTGAAAATAAACTCTGTATTTTCTGCTGAAAATTTATAATGTTTCTTGCACTGTAACTACTGAAATAATTTTAAAACTCTCAAGCAAAGTCACGGTCTTCAAGAACGTTACCAACATCACACAGGGCCTGACCACTGAGACAGCATCAATGAGTTGAAGAGATTCTCAAATTGCCATTCAATGCCATTGCCACGCGACTGGATGGAGAACTGCCCAGGCATTCCTCCCACCAGTGCTAAAAATCACTTTAAACCAGGGTTAAAGATATGGAAAAAACCTATTATCAATCACGTTCTGAAAGGTATTAACCCACATTTTTAAGCTCTGAGATACTGATTTCTTTAATTCTGTAACAACACCCTCTAAACAATCTCTCCTTTGCACCATGCATCTGACCGGTCCCATTCCGCATACATTGCAATACACATCCGTAAGCGATGTGTGTAATAAAGAACAGATAACAGAGTGAAGTAAAAGAATGCAACAAAATGACTGTGCAAATTACTACAAAGGGAAATAATGCCTTTCGAGCAGAACACTTAATGTCATCATCATTCCATGATTAAGAACTGACCCATTTAACAAGAGGTATCAAAGCTGGTTTAGCTGTAAGCAGCTAAACCAACACAGGTTTAGCTAAGAGGGTTTTTTTTGTTTGTTTTTTTTTGCCCCCTTTTTTTTTTCAATTTTAAAACCAAGCAGTTCTTATTCCCTTCATTCCTAACACAGTGCTGCAGAGAAGTCTCTGCAGTAACAGCAGCTTTGATATCTTCTGGTACTTGGAGCAAAATCCCAACAAGTTAACAGACAAGAGATGCAGAAAATTTCGAGTTAAACAAGACAATAAATTACTGCATTCAAACGCTTCTGATACATGTCTTCAGCAAAGAACAAAATCCAAGTCTCTAAGTTCATTCTGAACCAACTCACGAGTTTTGCTTGTGAACCTGTACCGCTCTCACTAACACGGAGAGCTACCCAAGGCCTCCAAGGAGACAGGTGTCCCAGTGCAAGCTGATGGCCAACGAAATGCGCATCTAGTCCAACGCTTTATGACCGCTGTGTATTCTCACATGTCCAAGCCTTCTCATCCACAAGCAGGTGGAGCTCCTGACCCACAAAGACTCTGTTAAGAAGCTTACCTTCTCTCTTCCACTGTGCCTGGCCGCTGAGGACATGCTCCACTGAATTCACTAAAGAAACACAGATGCCAGTCTGGCTCCTCTGAGCAGGTATCACAAAGTCCTTCGTGCCTGGCTGTAAGCAGACTGGCTTGCTAGGCAGCTAGTTATCAACACATTGTTAGCATAATCCATTACTGACCATGCACCTGTGAAAATGGATTTAAAAATTCGCAGCCATTTTGGTGCTTACTACTAAAACCTTTTACATAAAAATCTGGGCGGTAAAATAACGATAACAACTTACAAGATGGTGCCCACAAAGAGTGTACATTCTCCGAGCAAATTACAATAAATGGTAGTATTTTAATATGCTCTGAATTTATATACCCATGCCATGTGTCAACACATTTCCACGTCTGGAGAATTAAAGAGCAAATTGTTACTACTGAGCCCTCAGTTTGAGCTGCTGGCAAAGAAGCTAACAAAGTTGAACAGTAACCCTGGTCTGGTCTTCGCTAGTAGTAATGGGGCAGGGATGAAAAGACATCCGCGTCAGGTCTCTGCCACGCTGAACACTGGGACCTGAGTTCTTGAAACAGTACGTCAGAAGGTTAATCTTTAACTGGAAACAATTAGAAGAAAATCACATCTTCTTTGCTGATATCATCTTGCACATTTAACAGACTCGGCTGAGAGGTCACCAGCGTCTGAACGTGAACGCTATTGGGCTTGAATAGGTTCGCTGAGGCAGATGAAAGTGCTTCTGGCTGAGCATCGGTAGGGCCATACAATTCTATAGAAAAAAATGGAAGAAGACAGACTGATGACACTGCACAGCCAGCCTGATGCATTTCCATGGAAGTGCAAATGGGTCAAGACGTACCTGACTGTAACGCCGTGGTCTGGCTGCTTGGGAGGACCGGACTGGCTGATCGCCTGCCCCTCAGGACACCTTCCTCTCGTCCAACAAGCCTGGAGGGAAGCAGCTGCTTCTGATCAACAGATGCTACAGAAAATATTTTACAAATTAGTATTTGAGGCTAGCAGTGCTTCACAAACTTCACTGCTTCATGCTGGGGCCCACTGTACTGACACCTCTGCATATCCACAGAAGCTGCTATACCACAAAAAACTGGTGCTTCTGTTGCAAGTTACTTCAATTTTCTCTTCAGCTTTTTTAGACTGTGAGTACTTTCTCTCTCCTCTTCCTTGAGGACTTCTAATTCAGCTACTAGCAGCTCCTGACAACCACAGATTCAAAACCTAGTATTATAAAGCACAGTAGATAAAAAAAATGTTTGTCCTTAGCATTCAAACAGCAATGGCTATCGGTGCTGCTTTCAACACGCAGAACTGTGAAGAACATTTGTCTCTGCTCTCCATCTGTCTCACAGCTGCTCAGCAGCAGAGTAAGTTGATTCTGGTGTTATGGCCTGCCAGCTTCTTAATTTCAACAATAAAAGCAATTCATGAAATGATTTCTCTGGATCCAAAGAACTCCTCTCAGTGCGCATTCCTTACACATCAGAAAAACCAAAATCAATACACAGTATTATTTTGCTTCTGGTACAGGAAGTCTTGTTCCATTTTATTCTAAGATCTACATACGGGCATAAAAAGCATGCATTCCACCAATGCTCATGAGAGAACAGAGACCAATATATTTGTGTTTTATACCTTTCATATAAATTCCAGAAAAACACCATTAAGTACATTTCCACTGCAGCAATCATTATGTAAGAGCTATTAAAAATAAACTTGGGGAGATGTGGTATTAGAGCTTTATTTTCTCATTTACCAACATTTGGTATTCAGGGTAAGAGGATATTAGGCTTCATTTATGTGCAAAAAACATAAGCAAGTTTGCAATTGTACTAAACTTCAGGCACAACAGAAACAGACGCTTCCACAATGCGCAAAAGACTTTCCCCCTGCCCTCCCTAGACAAGTTTGGCCCCGAGTCTGCTATGGCAGTGTTGGCCCAAGTGACAGGTAAGCTTGCCAAGTCTGAATCCTATACAAAGCTAAAAAGAGAATTTTGTACTTAAAATTATAGGCCATTCTCCTAAGCTGGCAGTAAGGCTATTTTAAGTGGTAGAGAAAAAGTGGTTTTTACTGTGTCTGTCATTGGCAAATATCACTACTTTAGTACCTAGCATTTAGCAGCAGAAATTACACTATGACAGGGTGACTGTATTTTTACTTGCTTCTATTTCTGACAAAATTAGCCCCTTTCAACTCTACAACACACAGAACATCTCAAATCTGGCCTGGAAATCTGTATTTAATGACTGACTGCTGCTAAGAAACGCATTGCATTCAATGTCATTACAGCTCTGGACAGGTAGTAAGAAAAAGTTAAGCCAGTCTCAACACATTTCACTTGGGCAGAACAAGCAGGAACATTTGCTATTTTCCTTTAACACTACAGTTAGGCAAGAATATTTTACATACAAGTTTACAATCTCTTACCATCAGTCTGTGCTACTGGATTACAGAACTCCATTTTCAATATTATCCCTTTGGGCTACATTTCCAATTTAAATAGTATATACAGGTAACTCCTAACTTAAGGATTTTAAGAGCCTACTAACTGCAGCAAGCACCCTAACAATCTGTACCATATGAATTTCTGGGTTCCCCATGGGTAGCCAGAGTTTTGAACTACAGTGTTCTGTCTCCCTGTGATGGTGGCAGAGATCAGAAATGCATTTAAATACGCTTACCTGAACTGTCTGTCCTATGAGATGCTTTGCTCTTCCCACCTTTCTCTTTGCTTCCTTTTGTAAAAGTGGCCAGCTTGGTAGGAATCTGCTGCTGGACCGCAGCTGGTTTCTGTATCTGGTTAGTTGCGCTCAGGAGATGTATTGGCACTTCATTCTTCAGTGCAAGAACCGGACGATTCTCCAGGGTGGTGCTGTCCCTACGAACCAAGTCTGGCCGTTCCAGGTAATCCATCCCAGAGACGCTCACTCTCACAGAGTTTTTCAAGACGGGTAGAGACGGTTCCATACCTTCTCCATTGAAGCTAACAGAATGACCTAGCATCTGGTTCTACATGAGGAAAAAGGCATTCTAAGTCAAATGGGTATTTTCACCCGCTCAGATACAATGAGGAGAGACCACCCTCAGCCCTGAAAACGTTAAGCTCTTTCTAGTGAAAAATGCAACAGGTTAGAAGCCCAAAGCATGCTGGCAAACAGAAAGAGCAGCAAAATAAGTCCTTGAACACTGAAAAGAACCTCAGCAGCTCCAGAATGCTTAATATTGCATCTAGCAAAGGAACGCAAGAGCACACTGCATTAGGTGATGATACGATGGACAGAAAGCAGGACTTTAAGACAGGAACAAATGAGCCAATTTAATCAGACCTTCTCATTCGGAAACATAAGAAATTTTTTTGGAAATGAACTGTACAAAACGCTACCAATGTAGCACACCTTCTGCAATCATCTGCCTGCAATGGGGCAGTGCCTGTATTTAAAAATTCTCAGTCAGCCACATTCAAAAATAACTTACTCTGTTTCTGTCTTTTTAAAAAAATGTTCTTATTACCAAACGTCTGTCACAGACACTGGGGAACTGCCAGGCTCTGATCTCTCTGACAGTAGCCATCACCAGCTTTTTCAGATGATGGCTTAAGGAGCCCGGTAAAAAGCGAACATGGGTTAGCTCTAAAAAAAGGAAAACCTTCATGCAGAGGCAAGCAGGTTAACAGAAATAAAACTCCTAGAAAACAAATTCCTCACCTGTCCCATTTCTGGGGAGAACGTGCCTGACACTGTGTTCTGCTTCTTCAGCTTCCTTAGCTGATCCAGACGCTCCTTCTCTTTCTCGACTGCTCTCTGAGCTTCCCGCAGTCTCTCCAGGTCATGCTGATAGGCCTCTCGCTGCCTCTCAAGTTCTTCCCTCTCCTGATTCAACTTTTGTCTCAGCTGCCGAGTCTCCTCTTCACGCTCCTGCAGCTGGGCTTCTGTGCTTTCAAATTCCCTCTGCTGCCGACTCCTTTCCCGTTCCAAGCGTTGCTGCTCCAGCTTCAGCTGGCTCTGAAGTTTCTGTACATTCATCATTTCTTCTCTCTGTTTTTCAAAGTTCCGCTGTTTCTCCTGCTCTAGCAGCAGATTGCCTCGTGTAGACTGCAGCCGATACTGCTTCTCCCGGTCTACCATGGTGGCTCGCTGCACCTCAATGTAGCTGTCCTGCTGAGATATCACTGCCTGGAGGGGAAATAAGTTCAGCATCAGGCACAAGCATTCAAAAAACATGCAGAGCTAAACAAAATGCAACAGCATCTACCAGGGTAGAGACTTCTGTTTTCAACAGCAGATCTCAATTCCAGCTTGGTCAGCCCATCATGACTGACACAATACTGAAGACAGCTAAGCAAATTAGTTATGCTTACGCATGTCAAAATTTAACATTTCTTGCACCTAGAATTACTACTGAATCCAATCAGTCAAAATATTGCTGGTTACAAGATTACAGTAAAAAACCTAATACATACACATATGAGAATATCAACAACCATTTTCAGAAGAAATAAGCATGGAGAGCAGATGGCACTCAAAGTAGCAAAAGAATTGCATTTAAGTGAGCAGGAAAAAGGAAACAATTACTTAAGAACAGACCTAATACTTCCTTCAAAATACCAGACACAGTGTTTGTTTCCTTGAGTCTCAAGTCTTAAATTCTGCTCTTCGCTCTAGCTTTAGGGCACATTTTCAAAGTAGCTCCTTTCCATGCCTGCACAAGTTTTGTTAGATTTAATGCCTAACAAACCTCTTGGACAGTAAACAGTGGTTTACCTGGAGACTGAAGAGCAACTGTAATAGCGTTTGTATCCTTTGGACAAGCTGAAGAGGAGGTGACACAGAGGGAGGAAAAAAAAGACATCAGACACTTGAACAGAGCTCTGTTTTGAAGCATCAGACTTTTTTTTTTTTTTAAAAACAGTGAACACAATCAGCGGTACCTGTACAAAACCACACACAATGGAAGCATGGCTGCAAGAGTACTCGAACACAGTAACAGCCACAAGAGCAACACGCAGGCACGATGAATTGCAGTGCATTGGTCCTTGCACAGATGTGCAATTAGTGCCCAGTAAATCTCACTGGGATTCCAGGGAGCAATCTTCATAATTGGTTTCCTTCACATGAGCTATTTAATGATCACTTCCTCCCATCCTCCAGCACCGAATGATGACACAGGTATAGCACCCATGGGAGATTCAGAGGCAAGTTTTGTCAGTGAGCTGAGAACATGCAATCCCTCCAAGGATGCAGGAAAAGTAGTTAGCCAGCTCTCTGAAACGCCTGTCTACATACCCATAACCCATCTTTTCTAATGGGACTTTTATCTCTGCATTCACAGTGCGTTAGAGTCATAAGGTACAGGCTGTTGATGTGCTTGTGGTTCCACAGACGTTAAAAATATTGAGTTTTTGGTGGGGTTTGTTTGGTTTGGTTTTGCATGCTATTATTATAACACGGCTATTTCTCATTAGATTTCCTAAGAGCAGAAGTAACACACCTCAGACTCCAGGGCGGGCTGAAAAGCACTGCTGTCATCCAGCCTTGCTACATCGCTCTGTAAAACAGACAAAAACGACATCTGCGCTAGAGACACTTGGCCTTGGTAGTGCTGCCAGAACGAGCTGGAAGGGTCCATTTCATTAGGGAACAGCATTTATTGCTGGAGCAGAGATTGCTGCTCCAGAGCCTGATACACTGAAGGACACATATCAGAAATAGTTAAATCAGAGGCCAGGCTGAAACAGACGCATGGTGATTAAAGCTAGCGTTAACGCTACAGCATCAAATGAACAAATATAATCCAAATGATCACACCTCTCAAGTGCCAAGCTATCAACTCGTCCCACAAAACCTCCTTAGTAGAGTCTAGTAATTAGACAGACAGAACTCTCACAGTCTAGCCCTACCAGCTACTGCAACTTTTGAGATATTTGTTCTGCACCACTGTTATGAAGAGGAACACGAGGAAACGCATTTAAATCATGCATAAGCCCAACATACTGTTTGAGATCCTTCTTCTGCATCAGAAGGGAGGTCATGGAGTTGCACATCTGAACATACTGCTGGGCCTCTCCAGTCCCCCTGTCTCTGGTCACCACCACTGCTCTTCCTAAAACTACCACCTGAAAGAAGAGTGGAGTATGAGCAGCTCACATTGTGGTAATTAGAAAATATGGGTTATGGTAATGCCCTTAGCATAACACCATCCTAGAGCCCTACTCTGCTCTCTAGCGTTAGTATTGGAAGCAAAATATACAACATGCTAATAACACATCGTAGAAATTTGCTCTGTCCTTCTCTTAGAGCCTGGTGAAGCTTCCTTACATCAGAGCCTCACTTCACTCATTGTTCTTATCTTGTTCTCTGTACAAACACAGTAAAGAGCTAAGAAGCTCAGAAGAATGCCGAATGGTCCCTTTCTTACTTTTATTTGAAATTGAGGGACTACTGTCATATCCTCCAAAGGTCTCTGCTCTCCTGGGGAGTCCTGACCCAGAGCCATCTTCAGGCTGACAGGATCCACTGCCAAAGTGAGTGAAGATAAGATTCTGGAGATTTTCAGCTAGGAAAGAGGAGAACATGTCATGTAAATAGCCGTGTCTACGCAGCGAGACAAGTGCATCATGCTAACAAGTTAAAAAAAAAATTAAACCATCAAGTACATGAAAAGATTAGGCAGTTCGAGAGGTTTCCTGCAGTACAGATGAATTTTCCTTTGTGACTAGCTCTTTACGACAGGCTCTTTGTATTGCACACATAAAGATGACCTCTTCCTTCACTACAAGTTAGATTACCAAGCCTTCAGTGGTTTTTGTTGCTGCTGTTGTTTTTTTCCCAAAATAAAACTTACATTTGGGCTTATTTTCTTTCTAAATATACTATCTTTAGATAGGATATTTTAATCTACAACCCTCACATAGTATTATATTTCAGGATAGGTGTATTATTAGAGCACTTGGTTGCCCATCTGAATAGACTCGTCCTATGACTTCACTGGTTGATCCTTAAAAATAAAAAAGTCCAAGCTGTGGAGTAGGTCCTCTACCTAAAAACACATGGTGCACTTTACCTATCTTGCAGATTGGTTCTGAGAATAAGGAAGTCTGAACACTGTTACATGTAAGTATTATGTTATTACAGGATGATTTTCAGGACCTGTACTTAGATCCTACGTGCTTATCTCCAACCCTGCAGCAGAGTGAACACATACACATCCCCACACTGCATTTACCTTCTGTCACTGCAGACTTCAAAAGAGCCTCTCCTTGCAGATTTTCTGAGATATCTCCCCGAAGAAGCTGCCTAGATCGGGATCCTTGGGAATGGTCTTCAAACCCATTCATTTCAGCCATTTCTAGATAAATCTGTTGCTTCTCAATTAGACTTTGCATAATCAGGTCATCTTCAACGTTCAAACGCTCTAAAGGAAGAAATAAACTCAGTTCTGCCTTCCTAATCACCGTCAGAGTACAATGTTCAATTTGGAAGATTACTATTCATTTTATGGTCAGAGCATCGAATGCAGAGATATAATTAACAGCTAAGGGGAAAACTCATGGAGCATACAGAGCTTATTAAACTTATTTAATGTAACTTTTTCTATGTAGCCTTGCACTACCTTGAAGGACTTATGAAGGAGAAACTTGATCACATCGTGTGATAAAAGAATAAGACATAAATCACAAATGATGCCGAGCAGCAGTTCATGGAATACGTAACTAAGTCATTACCTTGAAAATCTTTTAACTTAGCAGCTCTCGCTTCAGCCAGCCTCCTCTCTTCTTCAGGTTCATTAAATGTTTCTCCTTCTTCATCAGGACAGCTGTAAAAAGGGGGAGACAGATATATGTTTGATTTACACATTACATAAAACTATCTCAGCATTCAACTTGAAGCTTTTGCCCAGGATGCAGTTTATCTTGTGCACCGTTCTTCTTCCCTTATCCAAAGCCCTGTTGCATTTCACATCAGTGAGCCAATTTTTTTGTTTATTTTTTAGAAAAAGCAGAATAAAGTCTTTGGCTGGTTTTTATTGCATCTTTGTGAGTGGCTTCTTCCCAACGAACACAAACAGAATTGCACGCATCAATGTTACAAAGAAAGTTTCGGCATAGTCAAATGTATTTTTACAATAAATTTACACCTATGAGTCCTGCAAAGAGAAGACAGATGAGCAAGAAATCAAGCCCTCCGGCTTTCACTCATCATTTACCTTTCTACAGCTCTGCGGATGTGTGCTATCCAGGAATTCCTCTCCTCTTTTGAGCTTGTGTGAATTTCATACATTTCTGGTCCTTTTAAGGAAGCGCTAATTAAGAACATTGCCTTTTCATCATTAGCTACCTCTCTTACAATCAACTTTTGCAATGAGATAACTGGTTGTTTAGAGTCCTGTAAAACAAAATACAATTTATTGTGCTACATATATACATTCTTTAGGGTTCATGCTGCCTAGCTCCCTCTGTCTTCCTACTTCTACGGGGTCACCACCAGCCGTAATATCGCAACACTAACTTCATTGCTATGGCCTCTTCATGGGACACTTTTGACATTGTTATTTTTTACTCATTAACCATAGATCAAAACATGGAATGAAGAATGTACATGTCAAAATCAAGAGGTGTTGGTACCTGATTGACTATTAAAGCATGTATCAATATAAACATCTGAGGATTCCCACTGGGACCCAGAAGTCAAGAACAGGCTCAAAACGAGGCAAAACCAAAATTTTAAAAAGAAAATAAAAACCTTAACGACACATCTGAAGTGGAAGAAGAGAATAAAAGTGTTAGAAGTTCTAAGTTGGCAAGTTAGCTAAAAAAGAAAAACGTAACACAGAGGTGTTACAGTGTGCCATCAGGCCCTGTAAATAATAATACAAGGTGACAGATAGTATATTGTATAACTCAGGATTAACTGGATTAGCTGTCAGTCTTTGCAGTGAAAACAAATTTACAGGAGGGATATTAGTTACTAAAAGCCTATCCATGCTTCATACAGCATAGGTCCAATATATGTAGCCTAGAAAGATTCTTCCCAGAAGAAAACGGCTCTTTCTAACTGCTGAACCGTCACAGGAATATCTGGGGTGATGGTACAAAAACTGAACTGTGAAACAGGCATCAGGAACAACAGGTTTTGCCAACTTCTCTGAGCAGCTGTACTGCAATTCAAGCCATGAACAGAGGTCACTGGAAAAACAGATCCATCTGCTCCTCTCGCTTGATTTACTGTCAGAGAAATGATATCTAAATTTCAAAATAAACTGTATACATACAAAAATGCAAAAACCTGATCAGTCTGTAACTGTAGAGCATGTTACTGGAGGGGGAAACAACCCCACTGTGTAGCAGAGATCAGCTTTGGGGACTGTCATAAGCAACTGTATGATATGTGCTCACAGAGAAGTTACTAGGGGCCATATAAACCAGGGCATGACCTCGCAGTGGAACAGCTACACTGACTAAGAACATGCATGCATGCTCTGATTTCTTGGGAACAATGCTTTAGCCTCGATGTAAGCTACTCACACTTATCTCAAAGCAACAGCAGTCATATGGAAAACTGCCCCAGCAGTCGAGACACTGTACATTCACAGTATGTTTCAGTATGTTGTTCCCCTCTATGAACCTACTCTTCTGCTCATAGCTCAGATGCGTTTTGGAAAACAGGGCAGAATTAGCCTATCGGAGTCAATGTCACAAAATGAACTATTGTTCAAAGATTCACCTAATGCTGTTCAAGAGCAAACAACTTCCAGCCATCCTGATTCGTGAAAGTATCCCCATTGTGTGCATTAGAAGATGGTTAATTTGAAAAGCAGTTGCTTTTACAGCCCTGAGGTCACCAAAATAGATTTTGCCATTAGAACTCAGCTCTAATGTTAATGTCTTGAAAAAAATACATCCAAGAAAACAATTACATAAAATAGTTTTCTGTTACTGGTTCTATTACAGCCATAACTGAACTAGATCAGGACAAAATGTACACCATTAACTGCTCTGAGGATACCTGTGGAAATGCCCTAGAAAAGCAAGTGAATCCACTGGGTGCTCTAGAGTGCTGCAGTAACTGCATTTGCATTTAGATCTTATTACATTTAGTTCGGGAAAGGTCTCTGCCCCCAGTAAATCTTAGGCTACTACAACCACGGTTACCATGTTCCTAACCGAAATGGAAGATTCTTTCCCTGCACATTAACAAACAGAAGCAGACCCTACTTGCAAGTGCCTTTTCAAAGCACAGTTCTAGCATGTTTAACATACATGACTTGTATCAAATAGCAGCCTGACAAAGTTCAGTAAAAGGGAAAGTCACAGCACAAGAAACAGAGAAGCAGTGAACCTCACAACATGCTCATGGCATCAGAAAACCACAGGAGATCTGGCAGCTAGAACTGGCTGATGCAAGAGATCACTATTTTGCACTAAGAGACAGTGGGAGGGATTCAACAAGTACCAGAACTGCTTCAGAAAGAATGATTCCACAATAGTTGGCTGGTTTATTAACTTAATTTTCCTTCTGAACCTACCGTAATAAGTATCTAACATCTCTATTTCTTCTGCAGTTACTGTCACTTTCATAAATACTCTAAGTGAATGTATTAAATAAGGAGAACAATACCTACCACTGATGCAAATGTATATTTTTGGTCCTTTTCTTGTAAGAGCAACAGTACATCAGTTAACAGGACTGCCAGAATATCTACAGCAACAACAGAGGGGGGGGGAAAAAAAAAAGATTTTAAAAGCAGAAAGGCTGGTCCAGACTCAAAAATCACTTGACTTAAACTTCCTGTGGGTCAGGGAATAGCACATCAACGTTGGCACTACTGGGTTTGCTACTGCCTTCCACCTGGTTTGTCCAGAGACAGCCTGCAGTCGTGCAGAACCAGCACAATACAAACAGAGCTGATTTAAAGCTTGAAAACACCTACATAGGCATCCTGCACACTGACTCAAACGCTCACGAGGGAACGTGTCTCCCTCAACAGCAGATTCTTCTGCAACTGCAGACATTCACAGTACCACCTACTCTTGGCTGCATTTTGTGTGCCACTGAAGCTTCTCCCTGAACACTTGAGCACTGAAGCTGTTAAAATATTCACGGATGGCCGCTGCTTTGATTTTCTGGCAAAACAAACATTATGCAGAATGAAGCTGTCACGGGGTTGACGACAACTTTTCGAGGTGTGAACCCGAGCTCGCACAAGATACTGCCTTCCCACAGGAGACTAAGTCAGTGTGACTCAAAGCTTTGTCATCTATCTCAATACCTCCTTCTTGAATTGGAAAGCAGATCAGACAGATAATAAGCAAACAGCGTAAGGAACTTATCATGCACCATTATAGAGATGCTTATTGGACAAGCCAAGAATAGAACAAGTGCTATTTCCTCCAGCATCCAATTGAACAAGCAGGTTATTGTAATCTTATTTTATACTCAATCGATCAGTAATAAACAGTTACTAAAAAAAGAGGTTTTAAAAAAAAATAAATCTTGTTTCCTAGTTGTACTTTTCCCCCTCCCGGTGCTCTACCTTTGAGTCGCCCCGATGCCGCTTTCCAGTACAGCATCCCATCCAGCAGAAGCCGCCTCTGCCCCATGTCCTCCTTCCGGAAGAAAAGCCCATTCTTGCATTTCACAGACGATTTTAGTTCCATTTTATGCATAATCTCTTTAAGGCGCTGCCCCTTCTCGCACTCATTTACCATGGCATCTACATGAGTGATTGTGTCCTTAATTAAACTAAGGGCCTGGGTCAGATCTTCATAATCTCTAGTTCCAGCTGAGAGAAAAGAGTAGCAGTCAGTCACGTTTTCAACTCCGGAATGCAAGATATGAGCCACCCAAACACACTGTAACAAGAAGGTTCCATACTGAACATCTAACAGTATTTCCTAAGAGCTTAAATTTAAAAATAAAACACAATAAAATATCCCAAAGCTATAAATCTCTAATGAACTGACAGGCTTAACTACTATGGTTTTGAGGTTGCAGACTTGAAACTGAACACTGCTCTAGACCCTCTGATGAGGTGAGACTGATCAGGGTCTGCATCTAGAAAGGGAAGCTAACAAAGAAGCATGAAAGCAGGAATAAGGCAGTACCAGCCTGTCCCTCCTTGTCTGAGGAAAGAACATGCAAAACACAGGAGAAAAAGGATCAGCAGACAACTGTGAGGTTTCTAGGAAAGAATGAACAACCTACCTTCTGTATTCTGAATAATACGTTCCACCAAGACTGGATATTTGGTGATGCGCTGTGTAACTAGCAGGATACACTCCTGAACACCAAGTCTCCTTACAATGGAACAGTTGCCAATTTTCTGGAAAAGACGACAGGCTCATCACATCCACTGTATCTATCGCTCTTCTAACTCCCTCACCCCTCCATTCACACGTTCTCTGTCTCAAAACATTTTTGTACAATTAGGCGTAGCACCACAAAATTAGCTGCACTCTTTTACTAAAGCTAAACTCCTGATAACACCAAAGAATTGCTTTTATTACTAGAAAAATATTTTAGGTATTCTTTCCAACTACTGTTAACTAAAGCTGGAACCAAGCAGAGAAAGTTCCAAATCTGAACTGTTTGACTGCCTACTTGCTGACTGATTGCCTTGTATAATAGGATCAGTCCTTAAATACAGAAGTGATATATTTTTAAAACCAGAGTCCACCACCTAACAGCCAAATTAGGTCAATTATGAATAAACTAAGTGTTTCTTTTACCACTATATGTTCACCAGCAGGCTGACCTACAGAAACACATTTCTGTTTAGAAAGGGAAGACTGCAAAGCAGAATCCCAACAGTTAGTCTGACTGCAGGTACAGAACCCTGGCAGAAAAATACAGTACCAAGATCTTTCTTTACAAGGACTGTGGCTATTTATTTTAAAAACTTACTCTGGTCACTTCTTTAGTTCCTTGACAGTAAAGGGTTCTCACTTTAAAAGACGCCTAGTTAAGAAGAGCTGTAAGTATAGAGCCCTGTTGGAAAGTTCACACAGTATCACTTACTGAGGACTGGAAAATGAGAATACTTAGGACTGTGCAAAGCCTCCTGAGATTCAGGTTACACGCTTCCAATTCGGCTGTGTCTCTTCAGTCCTTCCTATTAATTGCACATTACAGTGTACAGCAGAAAACCAAACACCCCTGGAGCCAATCTTCTGGTTTTGGAAAGATAATGCAGTGGGCAAAACTAGACTAAGAGCGCCTGCTTTTTCTGCAGTAGTTCATCAACAGCATTTATCATTGATTTAATTTATTATCAAGCCAATTTACAAAGACAGTGATGCAGCAGACCAGTCAGTGAATAGAATAAATCCTCTACTTCCCAGTCCTGTGCTCTCAAGAGCCTGCCTCAATTTAATACCTGTGCCAAACAGCTCAAAAGATCTAAAATATAAGAAGCTAACAATCCATCAAATAGCAAGAACACGCCTCTAACCCTGCTCATTCAAATTTAAGAGATGTCAAAGCACAAAATAAAACCTAAAGCAGTCAAGTATATTTTGCACAGTCAACAATGCAGAATTCTGGTTGTTGTTTACCTTTATTAAATTTTGGAACTTCTTATTGCTTTGGAGCAGGTCTTTATAGTGACTAACAGCTTCATTGTGTCCACAACAGAACACACCGTATTTTTCTTTCATTCTCTCCCCATTTTCACCTGAAAACTAATCGGAAAAATAAGAAGGAAAGACACGAATCATTAAGAGTAAACCTACCTCCACTGTAAGACCCAGGTTTAACACGGTCTCATGGTAACTGATTTCTGAGACATTTCTGCAGTATTTCAATTCCCTCTGTGCCAGAAATGAGATCTATACAGTGTGACATCTGAGAGCTTGGAATACCACAAGATAACCAAACATTAAATGATGGTAGTCATTAGGAGAATTTTTAAAAGGATTTCTGGCCCTCTGCACTTAAAAAGACTGAGGACTGTAAAAGGTGAAGGGCAAAAAATGGTCAGGATATAGGAAACAAATTGTTGCATCCACTCCACACCAGAATGGGTGCTAACGCTGTAATGAGTTCAAAGGATCTTCACTGCATTTTTAAAAGGTCATAACCAAGAAGCTCGGCATTAAATGAAGAGAGCCACGTTTGGGATGGACACCAGGAATATATTACTTTTGGAACAGATGAAAAATAGAATCAAACCATCTGCAGCCTCATATCCCACAACACGCATACGCACATGCCCAAAGAGCATTTAATGAACATTTCATATTAAATCCTGGGAGTCATGTTCACACATTACACTGGGAAGATTATCTCACACCCAGTATTAAATCAATCTTTACATAACATAACTTTAACCTTACAGTAAGGTTTTTAAAAATTATAGTGTCAACAACGTTGGTAGAATTCAATTCACACCTGTTTTACCAAGAGGTCTCCAATGTTCTGGACGATGTAATTTCGGTCACTGCCTTCTTCCAAGGATTCCTTTCGTCGCTCCTTTAATTGGAGCAGAAATTGCCCATGCATCTCCAGCAGCTCATCCACACAGGGGAAGAGCTTGTTGACGACTGCATTTGGGAACTGCAGTTCCTCTCTCATGGCTTTGGAGTATACTTTCAGCATTATTTTCAGTGTCCTAACATGGTGCATTTCAGTCTGCATTAGCTCTGGGCAAGGGGAAATTAAAAACAAACAAACAAACCAGAAGACATTTACAGCTGCGCAGTGACTAGTGAAATATAAAAGAGCAGGCTCCGAAAGCCACCATCTTTTGCACCACCTTCTTCACCACAATCTGTGCATCCTTGATGTGAAGCTCCTCAGTTTGCCCTGTTCATCTCCCAACCAAAGACTGACTGGCCCTACTTATTTAACGACATCTCCCCATTTCAGCTGAGCTATTCCCTAATGGTATTGCTGGGCTTTGCTGCTTACACAGGCAGACTGAAAACTATGGGTTGCTTAAAATCATTAATAGGAGCACTTTTGCACACTACAACAGGTAACAGACTTGAAGATCTTCACTCAACTTCAGTTTTCAAGCACAGCTCAAAGTGGGAGCCAGTAAAAATGATTTCTGCCTTGTTTCAAAACAGTGGCACTATGAAAAAGTTGTAAGAATAACAAAAATAACAAATACACTTACCATAAATGACATCTTGCCTCTTTATAATGTCTTTCTTTTGCCTTTTTGCATAAGACTGTTCCACTGCAACACTCCAAGACTCTGCCTCGAACTCATGAGCATCTGTTTCTATTTCATTTCGGAAGGATACAGAACATGCATCTAGACCAAAAGCACATTCAGTTTCTATTATTATTAATTTGTTTTCCACCATATCCCTCATTTCCATCATTAACAACAGCAAAAGTAAAAACATCTCAGTGCTGCTTTAAAACCGTGTAAGAAATTGCACAAATATCCTGAAAAGCACAGAAATTCCATACCTTCCAGAAAAATGGAGTCTGCTGTTGAAGGTGCAAGCGAGACAACATCATCTGAAGTCTGCTTAAATTTTATAAAGCCCGAATCCCCTTCATCCATGTCTCCTGAAATTAGTCTAAATGGCCAAAGAAATTAGACCAAGGGACCAAAACAGAACATAAACACTTTTTTTTAAGTTGCTTGACCAAAAAAAAAAAATATTCGTCTAGTTTAACAGGCATCTTTCCTAAACTAATGTGCAATTAGCTTCAAATATATAAAAACTATCATTGCACTCCAACTTTGAACAGTCAAATCAATTTAGCAACTCCATCACTGAAATATTACAGTTTTAATTAGAGCAGCACGAGCAAGTTTGTAACCTCTGGTATGACATTTTACAAGACATCACCTGGTGACAAGCCCAGCCAGTTCAGAGTACAAAGGGCACTTTGACTGAGAAGGGAGCATAACTATGGCACATAAAAAGTAAATAACTACTTAAAACAGCAGATAGCATTCAATTTGTTTACTATTTTAATCAAGGTATCCTACAATTTAAAACACTGCTGTCTCCTACACTAGTCTGAAATAGCAGGACCTAGAATAACTGAACTCAGAATGAGATTACCGAATTTCAACAAGTCTGAAGACAGATATACCCATGCAACCCATAATCTAGACAGAGATACTCAAATACTGCCCTATTTTATATGATATCTTTCACAACAGAGGGACTAAAGATAAGGTGATTTAAACCAAAAAACAAACAGCTTACTGTTCAGGGAAATTAATTTCAGCATTAAAATCTCAGTTTATCTCTTTTGAGCTTGACAGCCAAAGTGAGTTCTTGCTTCAGTTCAGAAATTGTTTTTCTTTTCACATGGGGGGAAGCAGATGCTAGTGAATTAGAACAGAAGCAATTTACTTACCCAAATTTATTAACAGTTCCAGCAGTATTCAGTGAAGAGTGAGAATTTCCTCTTTGGGCGATAGTCATACCGAGATTCCGTGACAGTACTGGGGTGCCATCCGGTCCCAGGAGAAGACTTCGGGGCTGCTCCTTCAGAGAAGCAGCTAGAGAGGCAAAAATTGAATTGGTACTCAGAAAATGAGGCGTACACTGCAGATCGCCTGCTCTCAAGCCTCTCTCTGAATGTGGACGGAGAACAGACAGGATCTTGGATGTCAAGAGCTCATTGTCCAAAAAAACATTCTCATTCCATTTTCTCGAAAAGGAACCACAAAAAGACAGCTCGGGATGAGCTGGAATCGCATTGCTTCTGCCGCTGCTTTTTGAATTTGTATTCCCCATGCTCACTACTGGCTGCCCTCAGACTTGGCACAGTAAAGTGGCCCCAGAGATGCACTGTTTTTATACTACCTGTGATCCTTCTAGAAATGTAAAGCTGCCACTTAACTTACTGTATTGGCTAAATCAGCAGGTCTGAAGTGCAGGAAATTGGTCCCTACTGTGCCCATTTAGTGTGGAAATTGCAAAGTATCTTCTCCTTTAGTAAAACACCAGAACCTACACACAATTATTCACACCCTACCGTATAAGGGCACAGAACATTTCATGGCAAGCAAGAAAAATCTGAGACCACATAAAAACCACAAGTTCTTTGCAATGCTTATTGCTACAGAGTGATTTATATCTGCATGCACACACACTGAAAGTAACAGCCACCAGAGCTAAATTTAATTTTAATACTGCAGCTTTTTAATGCTTTTTAAATCTAGACAGACTGTGAACTGGAAAGATATTTAAAACTTTAATCACTATTACACAATACATGGAAGCCTGTAATAGACTTATAAAAAATGCATACAATTATTTAGGACTAATGTCTGTAATGAATGATAAGGAACGGGACAAAATACATCCTTTTGAAAAAGGAACTTCAGGGAAATCAAAGATGAAGAATGAGCCAGACAATCTTTAAAACTGGTCACTGACAAGGTCTGCAGCTGCTCTTTATTCAAAGTGCTTTTAAGGACACGGGAGTGCAAGAGATCTCATGGATCCTTGAACCCAGGACTCTGCCACTGCAACGAAGCTTTGTCTTACACCCAGACCGAACTCCTCTTCCCGTACTCTCTCTGGGGGGCTGCTTTGGGACCTTGCTGTTGTAGCAGTTCAAGAGGGTCTCCAGTTCCCAGCCAAGGCTTACGCATTGCTAATTTACAGCTTTTCTTGTAAAAACACTGGTGTCTACCCATCTGCCAAAGTTCTCCTTTCTTAGTCTGCAGCCCTGAGCGTACCTCCACTAACAATCATCTCTCCTTCCACTTCTGCCTTGCTCAATCAAACACAGCTAAATCAAGGTACTCATGTTTCTTCTCCTAAAACAGGTTTTTCCACATTTCTTGATATCCCATACTCTACATCTGCTTGTCTCTCGCTTCATCTTCCCTGAAACAGTTGCCTAGAATCATACTAGGGCTGCAGGGGAGGTTTCATCAATGACATTTAATAGAAATTATATCACTGCATCTTTTCCTGCTGGAAATCCCTTTCCCGATACTTCTTTGCATTTGAGATCTCTTGGCTACACACATAGTGCATTCTCAGTCTACAACAAACTGGGTAAACTGAGTCCTCTTCCATCATCTCTAAGTGATAAGCTCCAAGTCCACTGTCCCAAAAGAGGAGACGGAGTAGATATTAGCAAGATTTGTAAAGGAGGATTTCTTAAACAAAGGCTTAATAATAAATGCTCCCATGTTTCCATTTGGGGAAGTACTGAAATCATCAGCCATGAAGTTCTCTTTCTGCGTTCCATAAGCCAAGAACATAAAGTTCTGTTTCAGCATGGCAGGCCAAACCTAAAAATCTCCAGAGCCAAAACACGGGGAGAGGCATGGGGGGATGCAAACAACACCGTTCGTACCTCTCTTAAAATGTCTTTCTCTTCCACATTGATACAATACCTTTGGCTTTTTTTGCTGGGCACTACAGTCTGCAGGGTTATACTGTGGGTAAAGACTAACAACACCCGTGCTATTAGCTGTTCCTTTAACTTCCAGCTTCTGCTTTTGACCATGGAAAACAAGTACTGGCTGCCTAGCAGACTCTGCACCAACAAAAAACCATTTTCTGAGTTCAACTAGCACTGTCTGCAGACTGCTGAGAGGCCGTATTGATCGCTGTTAACCTAGCACACCAGACCAGACTGTATACCACAGAGCTGTTTCAACGCCAAGCCCTACAGCCAACTTTTCCTATTTTCATTATTCCTTACTGTTTCCTATTTTAGCCTCTGCACTTTCCCCTAAATGTACAAAACCATTCTTGGTAATGCAAACAGTCACTTATCTGCTTATAACCATTATTCCCTTTGCGCTGCCTGTTGGTAAGAACCGTTTCATGAAGAAGTACAGCTTGCAATGCGAGTCAGATGATGCCTGACAAAAACATACGAAGCACACACAGTAACACTCCATATTCATGTTTTCTTACAGCCATCAAAACAACCAAACAGACCAACTGCAAGGCAGAAGATAATTCTGCTCTAGTTACAGTTGATCCCCTGGAAGCGAAGAAGCATGTTCTTTTAATGCAGACCTCGTAACATCTACAAATTAAAATGCCATTTAAATCATACATTTGTGGCCGTGATGGTCTTTTCCAGTAGCAAAAAGCTATTTCAAAGCCTATGCTGCAATAGAGCTGTTCTTTCTTCTTGTTTTTTTTTTTTTTTCTCCCAGCTCCCTTTTCCCACTTCGATTCTACAAAGATTTATGTTCAGACCATTAGTGCTAGCTTGTCTTAGAGATTTCTAGCAACCACTAGCTGCAGGCAAGTTTTAAATAGACAATTATGAAAATCTGATGTAAAACAAAGTTCACAGTTCTAGTCTTTTCAGAGGCCAGAGAATAGACAATCAATGAAAAACTAGCTTATTGATCCCTTTTCACCATGATATTTTGAGGTTACACAGCAAGAAGGTATAAAGAAAAATAAAAAGATAAAAAGATAAAAACACACAGGAGATTGCTAGGAGCCTCTAAGCCATTCCCAATAGAAAAAAAAATGAAGCCATCTTATTAAAAGAGACCTTTTCTATACTTCAATAACACACTGTGTATAGCCTTTAAAACATATTAAAGAAAAAAATACAATTGAACAGATAAGCCTTGAGCACAGAAATCATTCTTTAGTACAAACCTGGGGAAATGCACTGGGGCGAACTTTGTGGAGATCCAGAAGGTCTGTGCTGCAAATCTTTCTGCTATAGGAAAAAATACAATATTCTTACACATACAGACCAAACTTTCAGTCCAAAATGAATCATATTTTTTCTATTATATAGCATTTACAGTTAAGTGAAGCTGTATACTGAAAGTGTAGAAGATTTGACACAGTGACAATTTTGACTTTTTCACATTCCAGAAGAATGACATATAGACATTAACACTTTGTACAAAAATTCCTTCAAATATAAACCAGACTGAAATAGAACCAAAAATGAAGTTACAGCTGAATTAAAGCTATGATTATAAATAACTTCTTCAATGAAAACAAACTCTTTATGTAGACAGTCTTCACCTATGCTTTGTTGCTGTTTAGTTTACAGCAACACTAACTAAACTAACTCAGCCAGTTTCAACAAAAATTTAGACTGCCCATTTAAATTGCATCTTTGGTAATCTGTATGACTTTCTCACTCTTACAACACTAGGATATTGCAATTCATTGAGATACAATTTATCTAAGACACAAAGAAATTAAATAAGTAATACAGTCTGTAAGAACTGGCTTTTTGGGAGTCCCACTTCCTTTGAGGATCTCATTTCTGACTTCACTGCCTGTATCATTTTGTGCTACCGCTCCCTCTTTGCTCTCTTCAGGAGTGGTTTGTAAGGGCTGACTCAACCACGAAAGTCTGGGAGACTGTAAAGAGTGGACATGAAAGCATCAGAGCAAGTGAATTTTTCAGTTTAAAAGGAAAACACACAATGCCTTGAGAAGTTTAGAAGTATATATCAAAACACCACAAGAGCATTGCTGCCCTCAAAACAGTTACATTCTAAATCACCAAGGGCTGAAAGCACTGCCTCTAACCTCTAATTGCCCAGGTTTGAGCTGTTCTGCTCTCTCTTTTCCCCCTCATGGTACTCCCTAATCTGCTATCAGTCTCAGAAATCATCAACGCTTGCAGGTTACAAGAAACTAAAACTCCCTCAAGTATAACTAGTTATAAGGAGGAGGAAATGATTTCCAGAACCAATAACAGAATAAAAAACATGACAGATAAACAGCTACATCTGAAACCAACCTGTGACCTTACATGCAATCGCAGGCACTGTGGTGACAGATAAAAAATGAACAGCGTAGCAAGATACAAAGTTCATCACAGTTCAAAAATGAAATCACTTATTCTGCACTGCTCAGCTTATAAATAATACGCAACCGTTATTATCAAACTCCCTTCCATTCGTCACACTCTTCCATCAGCTTTGAGACAGCACAACCGATTAAAATACAGTGGCATAAAATTCAGAAGTCCATGTAATTTAATCACATTCCCAAAAAAGTGATGGGTTTGAGCATTCTTCTAGGGGTTAGTCACAGTTCTGGCAGACACAAGCAATGGTAAGTAATTTTCAGTACAGCAATAAAATGTCTCACTTTATTTCCCTACATACATTGTCATTAATTACTATAATGACAAGTTAATAACTATTCAATGTCTTGAAGATGTAGGGCAAGATTCTGTACTGATGTAACTTAAAACACACACACTAAATTAAACTTGCTGTGTCAAGCACTGTTATTATACAAGAAGAACAAATTTTAAAACCCACCCTGGGTCTGATGCTGCTGCATTCAGTCAGTAAACTCTTGCAGTTCTTATGGACATTCACTGCACAATCTGAAACACACAAAAAAAGTCTTAAATTATTCTTATCATTCCCATCTAGGCAAAGGAAGAGTAACATATAAAAAATCTGAATTTGGGAAGAGATGCAGAGCAAGCTCAGGTGTTTCAGCAAGCATCCTTGTTGTGCATGTTTTGGCCTCGATTTTACACCAAATACTTTAAATTTTTCAGTCTGACTCCGTATCATTGATACTGCAGTTCATACATGCAAGCACAAGGAGACACTACTGAACGCACCAGCAGTATTCTGCTTCATCTCCACTCAACCAGAGCACTCCTTTCCTCATATTTGCAAAGGTTATTTCCATGTCTCATAATTCAAAATCGATAGCCTTCAAGAAGGCAGCAATTTATTTGGCTCCACATGAATAGCTGCCTTGCTGATTAGAGTGTAAGTAGGAGCCGGAGTAACTACAAGGAAGTTCAAATGCACCCCAGAATCATCAGAGCATACCACCAACAGAGCATTACCACTCTCCTAGCTTCACAAAGGAACTGTTTCCAGATAAAGGAACTGAAGCAGCCCTCACCCAAAAGGCATAAACCCATTAACAGTATAGTAAAATCCAATCTCTTTTTTTCGTTATAACAACTACTGCTCAAGAAAACAGGATGACAACTGGTAGCATGAAATATCTTCTGCAGTATTTCTGCCCATCTATAAAATAAGATCCTTCATCAGAAGTAGAAGCAGGGTACCAGCGACTCAGTGAAGGAAACCAGCATTTGTTTCTTCCCATCTATTTCAGGCATGCCTGTTACAAGAGAAATAGAACAAAACTGGGAAGACGAACAGCGTATCTGCTACAGAAAATCCTGTTTATGTTTAAAGCACAGAGAAAAATCTATTTAAGGTCTCTTCATCCAAACAGAACTACCACCCGCGCCTGGCGCCAAGACTGGTGATCTGCTTTAAGGCTCCTGGCTGACGCAGAGAAATGCCCCCTTTTAAGTGTTTTCCATAATTACAGTTAAACTCTAAGAACAGGAGGAATATGCTTACTTGGCCTTGAACATAAATAAATTAATAAAAGTATAAAAACAAGACTGAGAGAAAGACTGAGTGCCCAGACCCCAAAGGTGCTTACATCTTACGCAACTGCCACCAGTGTGGGAAATAAGAGCAGAATTCTGCACTTCGACTGCCTGTCACACAAAAAATTTCCACAAAAACAATCCCCTCCCACATCTTCTCTCTTCTTTGTGATATTTCTACCAATGCTGTATTCCATGCATCAAAACAAAAGGCACTATACCTAATTTCAAATGCATGCGCCTCTGCAAATGTGTAATAAAAATGTACCAAAATCATTCGCTTGCTAAAACTCCATGGAAGACAACAAATCTATTAGATAGTTCGGCATTGAGAAAGTCTCCACCTATCACCAGAAAATGAAGAGCTTGTTAAAAGACACGCCACAACAACTAGTTGACAACAGAAACCTCTTTCCTCCCGAGACAAAGGGGCAAACTGTAGGACAAAAATCACCAAACAAAAGGAAACAGAAAAAACTCTCCATGACCTGACGCTGGGCTGGATTCGAGTCCAGCTTACAGAGAGAGGGGCTCCCGGCAGGGCAGGCCAGGCACACCGACGGAGGGAAGGGCTCCTGCAGCCACTGCCCTCCCACATGGCCCCATGGCATCGCCTCTCCTCTTGAAACCCATTCATCCAGAATTGTGTAATATAGTTATCTATAAATATTCATCAAACTTCAACTGGACGTTCATATTCCTTAACATTTACATATCTTCGGTGATTACATTTGATAATTCTTTTCCTGTTAATGATTAGTAGGAGCAATTCTACTTCAAAAGCTTGGGTACCTTGTTAAGCGACTTGTAAAAGGGGTATCAACTTAAAAACACATTTCGAATTTCAAATCATGGACTTGCTCTGGTAAAGATAACAGCTTACATCACTCTCAGTAGGTATTTTTCTCTTAATTAGTTGATATATCTAATAGTGCTGTGTATCAGTTTCCTATGCTGCTAAAACAGTCTTTATACAACACAAACAAGTCTTTTAAAACAGAACAATATGTTCTACTTACAGAACATACTAGAAACCAGGAAAATGCTACAGAAAAGCCTCAGAAAACTGCAGGTGAATCCAAGGGCTTGGTTCTCTAAAAGACTATTTGAAATAGCATTAACTTAATGATTTCCAAGTGGTATTATTTTTTTGCCCACATAACAGAAGAGAATTTTGAAAGCTAATAGAAGAATCAGACTGTTTTACAAGCATCCTTAATTTATAAAATATACTCCAGCTTTCTCTATTCCCCACTCTTTTGCAGACGGTGCTGAACCAAGTACACTCCAATTAAGGACGAGAACAAGCATCTGAATACTAGTGAATTTGATTTCCTTTTTCTGCATATAAGATCTCTTTGCATTCTTTATTCTTCTGAACAGGCTCTCTGAACAGGGTATTGGAGAACTGCAGGGGACAAGGAAACAGCAGAGAAGAATGAGGGACAGAGGACAGTGAAGAAGTGACAGGAACCTGCACACACGGAGACTAATATTTAAGAGCAGGAATACATATGACGCTTTGTTATAGGTTTACAGAAATAATAGATATCTAAGCTTAGAAGACACAGATGGGAGGGGGTTTTTCACCTTTGTTACAAGAGGGCAAAAACCCCAACTTACGACAGAGACCATCCAAAGAAAAGGAGTATTGGTGAATTCAAAACTCACAAAAAATATTGGTTTTTGCATGTGCCATCAGGAACTGCTGGCATTCGGACTTACTCAGATCAAGAATTTGGGAAGGTACAAAAATGAAGTGGGCAGCTGTGTCTCAAACCAGAGAGGCACAGAAGGTATTCCTGAGAAAGACAGAGCTACAGACTCCGAGGACTGCAACCCGGGCTTGTCCCTTCCTCTTCCCGTCTTCTCCTCCCTCAATCACTCACCGGAACTGTAAGAGGATTAATTCGGCAGGGAAATACAGACCCTCCAAAGGATTTCATTTTGACGCAGACTCCGCAGAAGGGACGTAGCTCTCTAGTGCTGAGAACACCAGTTAAAACTGCCTGCGCACCTCGAAGGTCCGAGGATTTGGGTTACCTCAGCTGGATGGGGACAGGACCACCACTACTAGAGTTAAAGGAGCAACAGCCATCGGTGCCACACATAGCACGGAAACTAAGCAAACCCACCATGGTTGTTTCTGGGCTTAAATCAACCGTTTTGGAATTAGACTGAGAATTCTGGGAGCATCACGTTATCCCATATCTGCTTACTACGGAGACTGTCACTGCCTCTGAAGCATTTTGTGTGGGTTAGTGCCAGCAATGACCGATTGCTCAGTGACAGACTAACTGAAACAGGGGCCTCATCCAGCAAAGCAGTATTTAAGACCAAGAGGCTCATAAACATCATACAAGATCCTATTCACTAGCATGAAATTAATATCTGGTATAATAAAAACCCTTCCCTTATTAATGAGCTGCTTTCCCAAAGGCTCACAGAAACCAATTTACACCTTACGAGCATTTTATTGGACATCACATTACAATGCCCAAAAGCATAACACTGATTCACAGTATGCAAGAGGGCAATGAACCTCACTGAAAAAGAGCATTTTTTCCCCCAGCTGGAATACCCTCCAGTGGATCAGACACTGGCAATGTCCTATAAATGTATTTCAGAATTAGATTCCAGGACAAATCTATGACTCACCAGATATTATGAGTATGATGACACTGACCTTTGGTCTAGAAGGGTAGTGCCCAAAAAAATAACTCTTGAAGGCCATTTGCAAACAAGTACAACTAAGACAGATATGCTGAGATTAATCTAAAATTGAACTACTGACTTTTTTTTTTTTTTCCTTCAAGCATATTTTTTTGGTGTTTTTTAAATAACAAATTCAAAAAAAAACTTTAAAAGCAGCTATGTTCAGGCAGGGATGTCTTTTAACAATGATTCTAATGACACAAGAAGTTCAAGCACTATCTGAATGCTAAGGATACATCCACCATCTATTAAATCCAACCAGCAGAAGAGCGCTGTGGACAAAATAGTTTTCTTGTGAAATTAATCATTTTTCTGTTTTCAAATGTCTGATGCTTCAGGGATCACGGAGAATCTCTTCCCTCTTTCCCCGCCCTCACACCACGCAAGGTAATTCCTCTCTCTTGAACTGATAATGAAAACTTTTAGTTCTGAACAACTTGCATACAAATGATTAATATAGAATATAAAATCTGAATTTATACATAAAGACACACAACACAACGACTGAGAAACATTTCAGACAACCACAGCATTCCAGAAAAAGCAGAGTGACCATGATAAAGCTCCTCAGGAAAGAGGAGGAGTTTCAGTAGAACACGAAGAAGTTTCTGTACTCGGTAAATCCAGGTCAGGTATCTTCAGGAACTCAGAAGAGATTTAACTTTGTCCTAGTGGCTTTGGTGACCAGTGTTTACTTGTTTTGCTAACTCATCTAATTACGAAGCGGCAGAAACCAAAAACGGGAAGGGTGCAGGGTGATGAGATACTTCACATTCTGAAACAGAGACAATCCACGCGAGAGAGCAACAACACTAAATTATCAAGTTTCAGCTTCCCTGTTAAGGCATTCCTCTTTGTCTCCAAAACAAACCTATAATTACTTTCTCACTGTATCTGTTTTTATTGTTAAAATATCAGATGGATGGGGGGGTGGGGTTGTGTCATTCCCAACACTGCAAGTTCTGGTGGGCTTGGGGTTTTCTTTAAACACAGAAACCCAAACCAGAACAAATGAACAACTGATATTTCTTCTATTAAACAATACAAAGTAAAATTAGCCTATTATCCGGAAAGAAATATGAAGACCATTTCAACTCTCTCAGGCTGAACCCTTCCCCTGTTCTACAGGAACACCACAGGGCTGAAGCAGCAGCTATGACAATCACAAAAGGCATTTAAAATATCTCATAGGTAAACATTAGGTGGAACTACAACATACAACATCTGACGGCTCCTGTTTGAGAGCCATAGTTTATGTGTTTATTTTTTTTTTACCATACCAAAGAGAAACTATTACATAAAACAAAAAAAGCGCCAAATAAAAAAGCGTCAAATAAAAAAGCCCCCTACACAACTCCTAAGAGGTGAGGGAGAAGCAACTGAGAAGCAGCTGTTTCCTCTCTTGGTTTTACACAGAGGACACGCAGGCACTACAGTAACAAACCCACAGCACAAAATCTTCAAACGATATTCAGAATTTTTGCTTATTTACTAGAGCAGCAAACCCAAATACAGTCCCAAAAACATTCGGAAAGCTATCTCTGTTGGAATCACGCCCTGCTTCCTCCCACCTCCTCCAAAATCCGTCACCGCTCCTGCCGGGGTTCCCTCTCCAGCGCAGCCAAGCTCAGCCTACAATCCGATCTTATCTGCTCCTACCCCTGATAAGCTGGGGCTGGGGAAATATTTACAACGGGTCGCTCATCACCACTGTGGCTAAGGAGATGTTTTCACCCTTTATTTTCCCCTAACACGTTCGAGGTCTTTTTACGCACATCCCGCACTTTTCTCACTGCCGCAGCACCACGACTCCGTGCGCAAGCAACCGAGCGGACGAGGCGCGGGGTTTCGTGATCGCAGGCGTAAGGATGCTCAGACTCCAGGCATGGCAGAAGGCGAAGCAGCTTCCCGCCAGGCCACGCCAGCTCGCCTCCCTGACGCACACCGTGACACCCCGTCTCCCTCCTCACCCCCTAAAAGACAGAGACTGGATCTCCCCAAGCTGGGTCCTGTCCCCCAGGCGAACCCCGGGCCGGCCCCAGACCCCGCGGGATTCCCCAGGGAAGGGAGGCCGAGGCCCCCGGCCCGGCCGGGAGGAGCCCGCCGTTGTGTAACGCCCGCTGCGGGACGTCGCTCGGCAGCCTCCCCCCGCCCCGCCTCAGGGACCGGGGGCTGCCGGTCACCGGGCCGCGGCCCCCGCACTGCCCTGGGGACGGGGAGGGGGGGGAGCTCCCGGTGCAGGGCAGGCTCGCTAAAGCGCGGGGAGCCGGGGCTCGGCGCGCCGGCGGGCGCACTGACAGCCCGGTCTCTTACCGGACTCCCCGGGGAGCCGCCGGTTGCACTCTCGGTCCCGGGAGCCGCCGCCACAGCAACAGGAAACGCCTCTGTGGCCCGGAAGCAAAAGGGAGAGGAGGCTGTGCGCCTGCGCGGCGCGGCTGCGGGGGGGCACGACC
>Ga0065711_1001705_pt1 | contig 40346 bp, 19 predicted proteins | sample Hoacrofraction12_FD_59098 | JGI IMG/M metagenome (GOLD analysis project Ga0065711, IMG submission 59098) | Hoatzin crop microbial communities from Cojedes, Venezuela - Epithelial fraction 12 v2 (version 2) | ecosystem: Host-associated > Birds > Digestive system > Esophagus > Crop | place... | reverse complement strand
GGCAACGGGCACAAACTGAAGCATAGGAGGTTCCATCTGAACATGAGGAAGAACTTCTTCCCTCTGAGGGTGACAGAGCACTGGAACAGGCTGCCCAGGGAGGTTGTGGAGTCTCCTTCTCTGGAGATATTCAAGAACTGCCTGGACATGTTTCTATGCAACCTGCTATAGGTGAACCTGCTTTGGCAGGGAGGTTGGGCTAGAAGAACTCCAGAGGTCCCTTCCAACCCCTACCATTCTGTGACTCTGCGATTCTTTGGGCACCATCTATATTATATACACATATAAAAGCTATTTAATATTTAGATACTAGATATTCTTCCTTTTCCTAGAAGTTACGTATATAATTCAGAACAAGTTTTCTATTTTCATCATGACTTTGCTTTGTGGAATTGTTAATTTAAGTTTCATATCTTTCAGCACAGATACTATGTTTCTAAAAGCGTTACATAAACAGATAGATTTGAGAGATAAAACACCTAACCATTGTTCTTGCCAGAAGGCAGAACATACATTTCTGTTCCTTCCATCCAGAAAAGGCTATATGTGATTGTCACTACAGTGCTTTTATTAATATTTCAGGGCAGACAACAAAATGTTTCACATTTTTCAGTCATTATAAAATATAACCTCACCTTCTCCTTCCCTCTCCATTTTTAACAGGATTACAAAAGTCTATGATATTAAACACACTCTTTCCTCTAGTCTATAGATGATACACTATATAGCCCTATGACAGTTTGATCTAAATGTAAAGGTGATCACTGTTAGTAGCTATAAGATAAGCTGTAGATACAATGTACTGTTTCTACGTGATTAGTAACCAAAAGAAAAAAGTTTCACACGTTTTCTCTTTCTCCAAAGATGCTTAAGCTCAAATAGAAACTGAAACCTTCCAGCCATGAAAATACAACACTTACTAAAAACAAGCTTAAATCTCTTCTTTGGTGGGAGGCACCCAATGTAATATTGATTACTTACTTTTTTAAAAAGTTCTCTTTCCAGAAAAAAATTTAAGAAAACATCCTCCCACTTCTACCTCCCCTTCCCTCCCATCCTGAGGTATCTAAGCTATTTTCTGTCTACTTCTGGCTTCTTCAGTTAACTCAGATTTTCAAGCAAAATGATGAAACTCAAATTTCATGTTAGTGAAACAAGTGTTAGTAGCAAAAATGTAACAGTAAAACAATTAAAATTAAACATTTATTGAGGAATTACGATAAGAAAATAAAGCACTATCATTGGTTTGATTTCGGAATCAGACATTAGTAATGTTTAATGACTAATACTCTTTATCCCAGTAAAGTACATCAAACTACAGTGGTGGTGATGTGTACTATTTCTCCAAATCACCCTGCTTTTCAGTGGGAAATAAACTCATTTCAGAGATTTATGATAGCAGATAGCAGAAGTACAGAATATTAACATATAAAGGACACCTAACTGTGGTGAAATAAATGTTCCTGATATGTATAGTAAGAACAGCAATATGAACTCTTGGAGGTCTCATTAGCAGAGCTATGCTGATCTATAACAGATCAGGATCTGGCATTCTTTCTGTTCTGTCACATATTCAGGAATACTGGACCTAATTGTCACCAACTATTTGCATATCACAGACAATTGAATATTAGGGAATAAATCCACTTGTGCTCTATGAGAAATGAAAACAATGCTACATGGAAATGAGGTGAGAAAAAATTTTATCAGGAAAGTAATGTACGTTGGGTAACTCATAAAAGACACAGCACATGTAAGGAGATTTACAATATGCTGTACCTGGGCATATATTTTATGTCTGTGAAGTCTGACAAATATATGTAAAAAATATGATGACATGGCTTTCTGTTTAGCTCCAATTGTCACTAAATGATATTTTTGATCTAATACACACTTCCATGAGGAAAAAACACCTGCATGTGAGTTGGATTCAAGTTTGCAGCTATTTAGAACTGAATATATAATTTACAAGACATATAATATTCATATTCAGGATCTAGCACATCTTGATATATTTTAGTTATATAATTCAGAAGAGATTTAACACTGAAATAACACCTGTGTTACAACAATGCATCCAAAAGTAAGGTGTAGTAATATATGAAACTCCTTATGCTGAAAGGATAATTTTATAAAATGGTTTGTCGTAACATGTACATGTTATCTACAATCATTTATTTCATTTTGATCTGCATAATACTTTTTTGTTTGCTTATTCGCTGTGTATGTTTAAAAATCCTGGTAACATTTTTGCATGAGATATTTGGGTAATGATTGATATAGTGATATCCATGAGTTTTGTATTCCGTTTCTGTTAGTAACACTCCAGACAAAGAAATCCACATGTAAGTATCTGGAAAAACTTAATTCCTATAAGTACATTTGTGCAAGCAAAATACGTATAAATATTTCCATTTCAAATAACACGCTATGAACTAATTCTGAATAATTTTCTCCTAGGAAAAATTCTCTTGATGGGTTAATGGCTTCAGTGGCCACTTCAAGAAACAATAAATTTCAAACAGTGTGTACTAAAATTGTACATACCATCTAGCATCATGGTTGAAGAACAGTGCTTGTCTATCAGATGAGAGGTGACACAAAAACTGTCAGATTTTAATGATTCTTCCCCAGGCAGGTGAAAACTGAAAATGCTGTGCAGTCCGATGGTGAGCCATACTGCCTCTAAGAGTAAGGTAATTTACTCCTCTAAGGTCAGCAAAAACAGGGTTCAAAGCTAATGCTGTCTATCACTTCTGGATAAAAAACACTTTCCAGCAGCAACTGACAGAGTTTGGCTTTAGAGCTTCTACTGACTAAGGGCTGTTTTCAGGGAGATAAGGGCATCATCGCTCCCCTACTGTTGAGGCTCAATATTACTGACAGTGTAATGGTATGGACCCATTCTCTAGGTATTAACCTATACTGCAACAGTATGTGTGTTGGGACAATTTCATGCTACGTGATGGTACTGAGAAGGTTCTACTAAACGATTTTCACAGTTGCAATGATATACTCAGCTTTTTTTAAGCTTTTTATTTTCTTTTTGTCAAATCATATCAATGTAAAAAAATAGGAGAGAGAAATCTCTTTCATATAGATGACTTTTAAGTCCAAAGCAAATGTGCAGATAATTTATGATATAAAATGCATCTACATTACTGTGTAAAAATCCAACAGAGATCCATGACTATCAGAATAAAGATTAACTTCAGTCAAAAAGGCTCTACATAATTACATGGACCACTGAAGAAATGTTCAAAAGTGTGGGTCCTGTTTATGCTACAGTGACCTGTGGACATGAGTTATAGGGAAAAGTTTTCATCTTGTCTATGTCAGCAGAATTTGATTTTTTTCATGAGCAAGGATGACTTGCAACAGCTGAAGACTAATGCTTTAACATCAATTTAACTTCTCTTTCTTGTCTGGTTATGGAGGTTTTCTTCTATAGCTTGCATGGTTTTGAATATTTAAATAGGTAAAATGAGTAAGTATCTTACATTCATAGCAATGATACTGTTTGATTTTTCTGTACATTTTCCCTTTTCAGAGTAGTTACGCACTAGCATAATGTCATGCATGTCCCTGACGACATTCTTGATTTACTGCAGCATAAGCAGAAAACCAGTCACACCTTGAACATAACAGCCTAAATTGTCTCCCTCCTTGGTATTTTATTACACAATAAACACCACTGCAAAATTTATGGCTCATTCCTACAGTTCGATACAAGGTTTGAAGCACAACTAAGGTAATAAGAGTACGTGAAGAGGCATCTTGAGCCCTTCTTTATATTTCTTCAGTCCTAAGACACCTTGGTGCTGGTCCAGTCCATGAGCACAAGATAGAGCAGTTCTTTGTTTTGAAATGCTGGCCAGCAAATCAGGGAATAGTACAAAATGATAAAGAAGCTCAAGAAAAATCCTTTTTGCTCATTCTTACAGTAGATGAACAGAAGATCTATTGTCTACAAGTTACAAGAATTTTGCAGCCACAGGCATTGAGAAGAGACTTTCTCATAGGTATCCAACAGAGTCAAAAGATAATTACTAGTGCACACAAACCGGTATGTATTATGACTGGAAAATCACACACTGGCATGGGTCATGTCCAGTATTTGCTGCTCCTGGCATTGTGTCCCCCTGCCTCCCCTGCCCCCCGCTTATTTGATAAAAATGGGTTGTCTTAGTTAACATATGGTGACTGTTACGAGGAAAACAAGGCTCTTCACAGATTCATGGAAAAGCACTACAACTGATTGACACTTAAGCCAAAATGCACATACTTGATCAGAGGAAAGTGTTTCTATATGAGGTATGAAAGGGATGAAAACCTGCTGAGCTACTTCTCAGAGTTAAATACCTGCTCTGATGAATGGGGAATAATGAAACAGTTGACAGGAATGAATGAAATACATTTCCATTTCCTAACCCAGAACAGGTTATCTTTTCCATCGTAAAATGCTTGTGACATCAAATGTGTGGTGATGATAGGACTGTCGTCTCACAAAGAGAAGCCTTGCAAATCTTTTGAGACATCCTGGAACAGTATAACAGCAATAATGGATAAAAAGAAGTGGCCACAATCTGTCAACAATCAATCATTTTAATTGATGCTGCATTTACAAGAATTAGAAAAAGAATAGGCTTTCTCAAATTAAAATTTAAGCTTCAACAATTATGTGAACAGGCTCTGAACCGTACTTTCAGCAACAACATTGGTTGTGAATATTCCCGAAACCTGGGATGTTGTCCTGGTTTTGGTTAAAACAGAACTGATTCTCTTTTGTGAATCTGCCTTACAGCTAAGTTCTTCTAAGTAACTGCCTTTTTCTGATCCTGGCTGCATATTTTACAAACAGTTTCTGCTCCAAAGCTGATAACACCTAATGTTTATAGTTACACTGAGCTAACGGTAGGAAAGGAATGCAGAAAAAGGCCCCTGTTTATAATTATCTCTACCGCAGCTAAGGTCACCGACAGATCTCTTAGGTCCCGCAAGTGAGGAGTCGGAAGGGGTTGTACTTGCGGGGACGGGTGGACAGGACAGGTGACCCGATATTGACCAGCGAGGTATTCCATGCCATGCATGTCATACTCAGCTTAGAGCTGGGGGATCACGAGGGTCTCGCTCTCTTCATCCATGGCAGCCTTCTGAAGAGAATCCTGCTTGTTGTTCTACCTGCGATCCTGATCCAGATTCCAATCCGTGCATTCCTGAGTCCAATTCCTGCCCACTGTTGAGGCCAGTCGAGTACTGCCTGGTGCTGCCCGGCAGCTGCTGGCGGGATGCCAGTGCCCCGGCACCCAACTCCGGGAAACTCAGTATCGGTTCTATGTATTTTGCTTTATTTCTCTTATTGTTAATATCATTAGTGTTAGTAGTGTTATTAGTAAAGCTGGTTTTATACTGAATTTGTAAGTCTCTCTCGTTTTCCTTCCTCCTTTTCCCTTCCTCTGGTGAGAGGGTGGGGGTTAACAGGGAGCGTCTGTCACTCAGTTTATTGACGCCCTGCTTTAACCTGTGACAGATGTCCACATGTGAAGAGAGGTAGAGAGAAGATGCATCCTTAGGTTCTCAGTCAACACAGCCTGGGCAGAACAGCCCTGCTGGCACAGGGGGACAAGCTGTGCCTCCACAATGCAGGCTGCTGGATTTCCATCACTTCCTTGGGCTGGGCTGAGGAGTGGCATTACTGTACACAAGAGGAGACAGGATACTGCTTGGAACAACACTGCTTGGAGCGCAACTGCTTGGAAGACATTATGTCACATGTACTACCAGATCAGAGAAAATAACTATGGCACAGTCCCTCCGCATGTAAACTTGGCCTAGTGATAATAACATAAATATCTGAGTTATTAAAGAGAGCAGTAAGGATCTTTTCATTTCATCCTCACTCTCCAATTACGGCGTTTGCTGCTGAATGGTGAAAAGCCTCATTACACTTAGGTCCTCACCTCTACTGTCTGCAGTTAGGATAGGCATGGCTTTACAGTACACTGCTCTGCTACTCTGCACTGAATCCTCATGTGGACATTTTTTGTTAGAGGTAGGGAAAGGCAGAGCCTTTAATATTCATAATGTAAAAGCTGGCTGAATGGCTGAGCACAGAGAGTGGTGATGAAGGGAGTTAAATCCAGCTGGCGGCCAGTCACAAGTGGTGTTCCCCAGGGCTCAGTTTTGGGTCTGATCTTGTTTAACATCTTTATCAATGAGCTGGATGAGGGGATTGAGTGCTCCCTCAGTAAGTTTGCAGATGACACCAAGTTGGGTGGGAGTGTGGACCTGCTCAAGGGTAGGAAGGCTCTGCAGAGGGATCTGGACAGACTGGATTGATGGGCTGAGGCCAGCTGTATGAGGTTCAACAAGGCCAAGTGCCAGGTCCTGCACTTGGGTCACAACAACCCCATGCAATCCTGCAGGTTTGGGGAGGAGTGGCTGGAAAGCTGCCTGGAGGAAAAGGACCTTGGGGTGTTGGTCAACAGGCAGCTGAACATGAGCCAGCAGTGTGCCCAGGTGGCCAAGAAGGCCAACGGCATCCTGGCTTGTATCAGGAATAGTGTGGCCAGCAGGAGCACGGAAGTGATTGTGCCCCTGTTCTCGGCACTGGTGAGGCCGCACCTCGAGTACTGTGTTTGGTTTTTGGCCCCTCACTACAAGAAGGACATTGAGCTCTTGGTGTGTGCCCAGAGAAGGGTAATGAGGCTGGTGAGGGGTCTAGAGGACAAGTCTTATGAGGAACAGTTGAGGGATCTCAGGCTGTTTATTCTGGAGAAGAGGAGGCTGAGGGGGGACCTTATTGCTCTCTACAACTAACCGAAAGGAGGTTGTAGTGAGGCAGGTGTTGGTCTTGTCTCCCAACTAACTAGCAACAGGATGAGAGGAAATGGCCTCAAGTTGCGTCAGGGGAGATTTAGATTAGATATGAGGAAAAACTTCTTTACTGAAAGAGTGGTGAGACATTGGAACAGGCTGTCCAGGGAGGTGGTTGAGTCACCATCCCTTGGAGGTGTTCAAAAAACGTGTAGATGTAGCACTTCAGGATATGGTTTAGTAGGCATGGTGGTGTTGGGTTGACAGTTGGACTTGATGATCTTAGAGGTTTTTTCCAACCTACGATTCTGCGATTCTATAAATTCCAGAGTATATAACTCCATTTTCTACCAAGTCCTTTCTCTCTTATGTGTCTCCCAGTCTGGTATTGCATTTTCCTTTCTTCCATATAGCTCTGTAACAGAATATTTCATTTGTTCTTAAACTCAGGGCAATGAACCTTTGATTAAAATCCTTCCCCAAAAGGCATCTTCAAAGAATCTTGAAGGATAAACAAGTATCCAGCAGCTAAGCAGCAAACTCACTTCTAATATTCAAACATGGAACTGCAAGGAGTTGGCAGACTTCAGTTTTGGAAAAAATGAAAAAGTTTCACTTTGGTGAAATCTTGTTAACTCTGCATTGGGAGGAAATTCCTATTTTTATTCACAGTTCTTACTTCTGTCAAACTTATCTTAGTTTCTTACATTGTATCATTTTGATCAAATAAAAAGTTGGCAGGATATAAGCATTCACCAAGATGAAAAGGCTTTTTTGAACAAATAGAGAATGAAAGATGCTCAAAGGTTTTTTTTGAACATTTCCTTTTTTTCTCTACCTAATAATATTATGATTTTTTAATCAGTTCTGCACAGTTAAAATTCACTGTGGACTTATAAAGAATATATTCTTATGGCTCGATTAAACTGAACGTACTAGGTATAGTGTCCATTGTGCTTAAATTGGCCTTGCCTTGATAATGAATAGGTCTGTACTAACAACAGGCTGTATGTCGTGTGCCACAAATATTGTCACCATAATATTGTCGCATACTTGTAAAGTGATACACACATGAAAGACAATCTTATAGAAACTTCATGTATTTGAGATCTTATCATACTCTTCCTATAACAAATATATTTAAAACTTCATAATAACCAATTAACAGGCAGTTAGGTCAATGCTATATCTCTTCAGACGAACAGATAAATATATTTTTATAGGATGACATTTTATCTCATAAACATTAGAATGTGAAGGAGGGTGGATTTTTTTTCTGCTTAAAGCAGAACACAATCAATTACACTTGAAATCCTTGGGCTTGACTTCTTTTCTCATTACTACTGGCAAAGCTGATATTATTAACATCCCCCCATTACACAGCCTATTTTCAAAACTTACATTGTTTCTACATTATAAAAGAATTTGTGAACAATATTCTGTAAAAGTGTCAATTTCAATATTTTTTACTTTATTTAAAAATAGCTGTTGAATAAAAAAGAAGTATAAGTAGTTCCTGCAAACAGATACTAAAGAAAATGCATCTTTTTGCCCAATTATTTTTCTCAGAAATATGCAGGCTGCCCCTCACTCCAAATTTTTGCAGGGAATTGAATACCTCAACGATTTTGAGTAATAATTTGACTAGAAAATCTGTTTTGTCGGTATAGAAATATTTCAATTTGTTTGAAATTACAAAAATGAACTGGCAATCTTGACTCTAACATACCTAACACAAGATACGATAGTCATAGCTAGAGCAGTCTGGTTTTATTGGTGAAACAATTTAACAGAAAAAAGCAGTTTTCACAAAATTGACCTTTGACATGTATTTCAGTTTTCTCTCTGGTATAACATAGCAAACCCTTCTTGTTCAGACAATCCAATACCAGCTGACAGTTTGCATCCATGGAGCTGGTTACACCCATTCTACCACTACACATATTCTTTCACTGATCTACAACCCTCATGATGCAATGCAGGTCCTTGAATTTTATGATACAGCAGAGAGATCAAATGACTGTACAATAACTGTAGTTAGTCTTAAGCTACCTCAGGGTAAAGATTCCTGGTTTCAGTTAAGTTGAGCTAGGGGCAAAGCTTGATTTGCTTCTTACACTTACAGTGAGCGAGAAGCTAGTGTCATCACACATTCATGAAGTCATTAAGCTAAGACGTAAAAAGAGATTTATAAGGAAGAATTTGCATTTATTGATTTTTGGAGGAGAGAGGAGGGAATCAGCCAATATTTAACTGCTCTTCTTACACTGGGCTTTCAGTTGTAACTTGAGACTACAGAGACTTCCACGCTTTCTGATCTAGCACAGAATAACCTCATTGACAAGTGATCTCACTGGAGGACTGTCTTCTGAGAGAAAGGGCATCACAATACAGGGCTTAAATGAAATCAGAACAACAGAATATGCTTTATTAATCTTTTTTGGCTTTTCCCCCCTAGTTTTCATGGCTCATAATGGTAAGCACCTCTTACCTCAGCAACCATTGATCAGAACGAAAGGGAATATGTCAAGATACTCTTTAGAGCCTCTCAGTAATGCTCTTAATTAGCTATAGCAGTCACTGTTGAACAAAATGAGGTTCTTCTTTACTAGTTTCCAAGTATAACACTTCCCATTTCCAATACGCCATTTTAAAATCAGTCTAGTGATGCATTATTTTGCACAGAATTTCAAAGCTCAAAAGAAAAAGATCAAACCTATTGCATAAGACTTGAGAAGCCACATAATACAGTCATTTTAAATAACACAGCTCTTACGTAGTTTCTACTCAGTAAGTATCATGTTTCAGGTGTCCTTTATTCATACTTCAAATTTTATAGGCTTCATTCACTAATGTGAAAGTCCTGATGAGATTCCGCAAAGGAAATGGGAAGGTGGCAGGCTATAAAGCATTTCACTTTTAGCTGCTTGTAGACACTTAGTGAAATATTACTGAGTGATCAGGTTTATATAACATGATATATTATATATATATCATATTTTATATATGTCTTTCACATTATTCTGGCATGAAGATTAGATAGGGAAATGGATTCTGTACTCTATTGCTGGGCATATGAACAAAAAATGGAAATGCCAAAATGACGAATTTCCTCATTTTACATACTTTAATTTGCAGAAAACTGAAGAAGCCCACATCACAAATTCCTGCAGGATTAGCCTAAGGAGGGTTGAAAAGGATGATTCAAACCCTTCTAAATATTTAGCAACTTGAATATTCTCTGATTATTTTTAACGATATATCAGATCTTCTGCTTTGAAAAGGCTGGAAACTTCTGCAGCTGGGAGAAATCATTTGTGTATGACTTTGTCTTCCTTTTATGTACAAAACCTTTTAGCTGAATGGGTTAACACTACATGTTATTCTACTTTAAAAATATTCAAAATCAAGAGAAGAGTGCGCTCTCACCAAAGGCCAAAAGGCAAAGGGCAGTGCAGGCTTTCTTACAGAGGCCAAAGAGGAGCCAGAGTTCCCCTCTGTTCTGATTCGTAAAAGCAGATCTAGGTTTCTTGCATCTTTAGAGTGAAATAGAAAAGATAATTGTATATCAACAGCAAAATTCCTACAATCATCGATGCTAGTTTTTATTTCTGTCTGGTTTTGGTTTTGACATGAATTTACAAACTTAAGTGATGCTTCCAGCTGAAGTCCTGTCTCATTGAAAACTATAGTTTTATCTCTCAAAGTTCCTCACTAGGCTTAAAAATGTGACTCTAGCTCTTAGCAGGCATCTTTTTTTCAGTGTCATTTAATTAATTTGTTATAGGTTTATAACATTTGTGATAAAGCAAATAAGCAGTTGCGATAAGCAAATTGTGATAAGCAATTTACTGTGGAAAAAAGCATTAATGTTCCCTTTAAGAGGAAAACAGGTAAGATGTTATTGTGTAATTCTTATAAAAATATACGCTCCTTCACAAGTACTTTCATAGAAATGAATTGGATTGCTTATGTGGGTAGGTGTTCATCACTGAGTATGGATAGCGAAAACAAAGTCAAAGTAAGGAATACAAACCAGACTCAAACACAACAGTGGTGACTGAAAGGGATTCTTAACTTCAGATTTCTTGGAGAAAGGCCAGACAGTGATTAGATTTTCTGAACATAATTTCCTCTGGGATTTCAATAATTGCAATACAAAAAGCTAATGCAGGTTTCCATACCAGAATTTTATTTGGCCGTATTAGTTTAATAATATACAAAGTGCGCTTAAAATTTGTACTATTCAAATTCTTTAGATCAGGAACTACAACACTAAATTTCAGCTAGTTGAAAATTTCGTCTGCAACCCTTTTTCCCTCCTACAGAAATTTAAACCCTCTAGTGCAAATTTTTTTTAAAAAAATCATGTATTAATGCTATTGATTAAATTTTGCTGTGTAAAAAGACATGTGCTTTGTTTGTCAATTTTTTACTATCTTGTGAAACAGTGTTAAATCTTATGCCAGGTTGTAAAAATAAACAGTGAGTTATGAGGATGCACACAGGGTTTTTTTTCATGCTTACGTGGCTCTTTTATTTTTCTCCTTGTTAACCGTGATTTCAGTTCACAAGGTTACTCTTGGCTTGTAATATTTGTGGTTTTGTAAATCTTGATGTATAGGACAGAATAACATAGCAATGGATGTTTATCTTCTGTTGGGCTTGAATTCTTTATAGAGCTGTCTGTTATTCATGAAAATGTAGAATTCATTTAAATTTTACTCATGTACGCACAAAAATTGGTGTATAAGCATTTTTTTTCTTTTTTTCTCTGATACTTAAACTATTTTATGATAAAAAATTGTAAGGACTCTATGTCATTTCTGAGTTGTAATTAAAGGCAACATCTGGATTGTCAATATGTACACTTTAGAAAGAGGCATTGTGATTTATAAAGCCATGGGCATCAATTAGGCTTTTAAGTGAAATCGTTCCAACAGAGAAGTTCAGACCAGAATTCAACCTGACGGCTGGAAAACTTTGTGCTGTTTTGTGCAGCAATTCCCCTTATCTCTTTATTGTGCAGCACTGGGGCTTGCCACATGCCTGATGTCACATCAGATGGAGAGGAGCGGCAACACACAGCACTGAAAGGGCACCACTGTGTCAGCTAATGAGGCCCCACACCGCAACCTCTACAGCAGCTGCAGATCATGGATGGAAACTGTCAGACCTGCAACACTGTACTGTAAAATTTGAAGTGAATACTGGTAGTGATGTGCTGCCACTAGTAAGAGCCAACTATCAAGTTGTTCCTAGTGACAAGATGAATTAAACAACTAAATTACCACATTTATCTTAGCAGTGCAATCAAAAACTGAAGAACGCAAGGAAGACACAAATGGAAGAAAAAGCCTTTAAAGAGAGAAACCAGCCCACCTCATTTTAGGATATTTTATGCAACCTGTGTTCCTTTAGCACTACTATTCTGTGTTTTAATCTTTTCAGGTCCTTATATGTAAGTGTTTTCACTGGCAGATGGAGGATGATAAACCCAATATCCATTTATCGAATTGCCTTTTCTTTTCTGAAATGTACTTTAAAAAAAAATGAAACCCACAAAAATCCCCACCTTCTTACTCTATAGCATATTCATTATCTGATCAACTCACACTACTAATTAAGTTAAATTTGCCTGCTAAATAACTCCCAAAAAGCCAATTTATCTAAGGTAGTATAAGCACATATTCATTTCTCCTTATACGTCACCAGCTGTTATTAATTAAATTCTAGTAAGTTCAGACTGCAAGTTTGAAATAATTGCCACTATGGAAACACATTTACACTGTACTTAACAATGAGTTCAGCTGTTACTTTACTGATATTGATAGTAATCTGAATAAAGGTAGACACCACTCTAGTTATTTCATTTTAAAGTTTGTGAGATATTCAGAGGAATGTGTGGAATTTTCAAATTAGTTTCTTGAATGTAAAAAGCTTTGTCATAAATACACATGAAGCGCAGAACAGAGTTTGATGGATTATTCTCTAAAGAAAACATCTCCTTTCTGATGGTGCAATATACCTTTTCAAGCTCAGATGAAATCACAGTAGCAGCAAGTGATTTTTCCCTCTTCAAGAGCTCCTCTCAGCTGGCTGCTGTACTAAGGTGAGGGTTGAAGTGATGCTCACAATCTGCTTCCTCGCTACCCACCTTCCACCCACATCTATGAAGCATCTGTGGGCTGATGCTTTGACAGCTGGTAGGTCTCTGCTGTGCAAAGACTATCAGTATGAACAGGTATTAGGAGGAAAAGGTGTACTTTGTTCTCCCTTCAGCTTCTGTACAAATACATTGCATTTAATTAGTCGTTGCAGCAGAAGGTTCAAAGAGATCTCTGTTACAGTTGATGATGAATAAAATTCTTGCATGTAAAAGTTTTGCAACCAGAGGGAGACAAAACTGTGCTCTGGGTGCATTCCTTAGCCCACTAGTAAAACTGAACTAGTCTCTCCTGAAATCTACTACACTTTTTCAAGATTCAGTCATCATAGTACATACAAGAGAAATTAAAATCTTAAATTCTGAAATATTTATTAGTCTCATGTTTCAGCTGAAGTGTGAATAAAATCTGCATACTTCCAAAAAGTAACATTCTTGCATTTTTAACAATACACTTCCAATATGCTGCCTCCTGCAAAGCAATTTGGTATAAACTATTACTTGATATATCAAGTTTTGCTCTCCTTTACCGCAAAGGCCATTTATGAGCAGCAAAAGATTGAAGAGAATGAACAATGTTCCATACATTTATCTCACTTCATGTGTATCATAACACATTTACTATCTTTTTGTCAAAGGAAAGACCCATCAAGAACATAAGAAAAGGATCTCTAACATCTCTACAAAAACACACTTTTTTCATTGTTATTGTATTCATGAAAAAATATCAGTGATACAATGAATATTTTTAGTTGATTTTAAGCACAACTTTTTTCACAAACAACTTCTGGAAAGTTATTTTCTTTTTTCCATTACTGTTATTCAACTACAAGACTATAACTATGGTTAGAAATTCACTTTGTCTTTGTTGTATGGGGGATGATGGGAAACAAATGCTGTATCCTTTAATGAGTCACCCACTTAATTCATAGCTCACCTTATGTGATAATTTACAAAACAAAACACTTCGTGTCTTTCATCTATATACTGCATTACACTTCTTTTCATGAAAACACATACTACGTTTTCTTGCATTGGGTACTCTTGTTTGTGAGTAGTTTCTAACCTCCTATCTAAATGTAAATTGCTTATGCAAACAGATTATTAAGAGAGAACTGAAACAAAATCCTTAAGCCCTTTCCCAATAATACAAAGGAACATGTTTATGATAGGTTGCTAATTTATAAAAGTGAAAATAAAACTATTAACTAAGGTCTACTTTTTAAATGTAACAAAAAATTCCAGTTTCCTAAAAGATAGAAATCAACTTCATATTAATAGCAGTGAATCGTCATCATCATCATCATCAAGTTATGTTAATTATAGCATTTAAAGTCTTAAGCAAATAGCTCAGAACCTAAACATATGAAAGAGAACTGGAGACAGACAAAGATGACACGTAAATGCAGAAGGCCTGTAAGTTAGTCAAATCAACAGTACATATATAGGACTTGCCAAGCAAATTCACCAAGAATAGCTCTTATTCCTAGAACTATTTTGTTTTAATCTTGCAGCTCATATAGCCACTTTATGTAGATTTAATTGGGCACCCTGAGGTTGCCCAAATACATACACAATTTTATTGGAAGAAAATACTAAAACAACCTGACATTCATTAGCTACTGAGAAGCTACATTGAGCCAAATTGCCTATCCAGCTCTATGTGGTGATTCTGGGAATAATTTTCACCATTAGTTTACAAAATGACTAAAAAGAACCTGTTTTATGTAAATTTGGGAGTCCTGCTGAGGTTCCTGACAACTGATAAAATGAAATGAAGAGAAAACAAGCAGTGTAAATAAAAAGCAATTTGCATGAATTTGGTCAAATGGAAAGAAGCTAATAGACATGCCATTTACTTGTACCGAACTTGCCTTGTAAACTGTAGATTTCTCCAACGCTGTTCTGCCGGGTGATATGATGCCAATATGCACTACGAGGAAGTGAGATTGACTTGGATAATGTCATTGGTTCAGACAGACTGGTCTGGAGCTAAAAACCAAAGCAAACATAAATGGAGGATCACACATAAGCACACTTGATAGATCACATCAAAACTGTAAATTCAACCAATTTCGTTATGAAGATACTATTTCCTGAATTACCACAGGTTTGATACTGTCATTTAAACTGTGTTATAAACCTCAATACTGTGAATGCTCAGGAAAAAGCTGCAAAAGTGTATTTGGGTATATAGGTTCATTAGCAAAGGTTAATATTAGGACATAGGAATATGTCCGTATTTATCTACAGCTATTCTTCTGGCTGCCAGGATTTTGGTATTTTCTTGTTTAACTTTACGATAACAAAGGATTAGTATATCCTGAAATCTTAAATCCCTCTACAGTCACATTTCTTTTTGGACTTTTAACCTGCATACTGGATTGAATATTGAGAAAGATGCTAAGCAGAGAATCTGAGACAACCAGCAGAGAATTAGCAATGAAGAGTCATTAATCCTCTAATCTTCCATTGAAGTGGAGGCATCTCATCACCAGTAGCAGCCTACAGCCTCAAGAGCAAATTTTCCCAGTCTGGGAAACTTCATGTAACTGAAATTGTGAATTGAATGATAAGTGTTAATGTGTACAAGAGCTATGGCACAGAAACTTGACAGGAGGAATGCAAACTTTATTAAAGAGACCTCTGTCTCCAATACGCTATAGATGTGAGTGAAAGACAAGACTGGGCTCTAGAAAAAAAAGAATGATGGAAGATTGTGCATCCTGACAATCACTTTGGATATATCTGTATAACATGCTTTCTCTGTCTAGAGGAAAAGAGAACGTATCTGCAAAATTTTTGAATGTCTGGCTTTACAGAACATAAAATGCTATCAGTAATTCACGGGATCTAACACTGTGGGGCACGTAATTTCTTCAGGGGATATCTGGAAAGACCAACACTGAAGGATCAATTATGCCTGATGATTTAAAGTGGAAAACCTCTTAATTTCAGGAGCGGCACCAGGATGGTGAGGGTGGTATTTTGAAAGGGTGTGCCTAGAAACCCACATTTTCAGAGTCCAGCTACAGAGCAGAAGGTGTTCAAGGTCTGGAACATTTAGTGCAGGCTAATGATTAACTGCTAGGGATTCATCATTCAGAATCATAATACCAAATTAAAAAAGCCATTTTCATCTGTACAAACTAATGTTATTGTGTAATAATAAAAACTCCCATCTTTCACAGACAGTATCCACCCAAAGATCTACAATTGCTTTATTTTTGAGTATTAACATACACTGATGTGTGGCAGATTATTTTGTTTCAGATCAATCTATTGTAATTACTTCTGCTTTTGTTTTCTTGAGAATTGTCATCAAAATTACTCCCTGTCTACAGCTAATGTCTTTTCTGCTCCTTTATAGCCAAATACTACATTTCATTTGTCAGTGGTGCAGATCATCACTATTCAATATGAAGTAAAGAGCTTGCAGAAATATTTCCTCCATTAAATAAAGTTCAAAATCCTTATTACAGGAATTCTATTTTTAAGGAGACTTCAGAATTTAAAGTTTATTGATATAAAGAATTTCCTTTATTGGGAGATCATGGCAACAGCAAACCTTCTAAGTTATTTTACCATGTCAGTATAGCAAGGGTAACAAGGGTAACTTTGTTTAGTAAGAAAAATAAATAAAATCATATAACTTCAATACACAGATGATTTATTCAGAATTTATTCACCCAAAGGGCAAATAATAGTCTTGAGGCAACAGGTAAAACTTCTCATTAGTACGCATTCTGAAAAAAAAAATTTAGTAAAGGGAACTATTTTGATTATGGTTCATTATCTCAAAGCTAAATCCATGGACTGAATTGAAGTGGTTCAAGTTATATCATTAATCCTGATCTGAGGTGATTAGTTCCTTCCTGATCTGACGTGATTAGTTCTTTCCTCATCCAACCAACACTGATGCAGAAGAACTTTATATGCACACATTAAAGGTTTGAAAGAACAAAAAACAATCCATTCTCATTATAAACTAAGGTAAGGACTTCTCCAGTGCAGAAGATTGCATTGCAAGCATTCACAGTACTTTGTTTCCTCAGATTCTCTAATTAAAGAACAACTTCTTACGTCACCTTCTGGGCAAGAAGTATCACCATCTACTAACTGCAACAGGACTAGATGAACAACATTTCTTTGGGGTTTCCATAGAGAGAAAATGCAATTTCTGTTTTATTAAAATACTGTCCTTAGAAAAAATACTTTAAAATACATTGTCAATTTTGTTTTTAAGTTGAGACTTTCAAATATAAACAGAAACATATGGGTATGAAGACCTTACCACCTTGTATATCATATAAAGGATGACAATACAGTAGTACATTAATTTGTCCATGAAGTTATTCTTAGTAATTGTTAGATCACTATTAGCTACAATTTTGCTTTTTACCTTTTTATCCGTATAAATAATACATTATTGGTCAAATGTAATTGACAGTGACAGAATGCTTACTCCTACAAACTGCTGTTTGTAAAAATTTTTCTGTGTTCAAAGATAAATGGATAAACTACTGGTGAAAACCTGCTTTCTCTAGAGATCATCTTATATGCTAGCCTGTGGGTGTTTCAGATAAAAAAGTTTAAACCAAGGTGAAGAGAACAGGCAATACAAATATCCATACAATCAATTGTTCATATACTATTAAATAGCTTTTGATATACAAATTATTACAGGTTAAACTAGAATTTAATGCACAGAGATCTGCTGTTTCATAAGCCCTTTTCCCCAGCTGTAAATGAATTGCTGGCAGTTAACAATGTTAACAAAGAAAAACAAAACAATCAAACAATTTGTAAATAAGGGAATATGAACCAGAACTGCTTACTTTTCAAATAATTAGTTACTCAGGTGTGAGACTTCTGGTGTTCCAGACAAGTGGAAGAGATCACTCGAGGTAAATTCAGAGACTTTATCCTAGATACTCTTCCCTCTCATCTTTTTATTATACCTCAGAATAAAACAACTGACTTCTCCTCTACCCTTTCCTGAATTAACTAACTCAGAGAACATTTCACTATGAAAAATCAAGTAAATAACCTTTTAATTTTCTTCTTTTTTTGAAACATGTATACCATCAGTTTCCTGCACAAATTTATTTCTGTCCTTCAATTTAACAGACACATAACAATTCAAAAAATATCTTTAAAAATAATTCACCTATATCCTTAAACCTATTTACCACTTACAAAATCAAATCAGCATCTCTGAGTATAGATCCTTTCTTAGGTGAGAGGCCAGTGTTGAACTGTTGCTTCCAAAACTGGCATGTTTTCCTGAGGAGCTGGCAAAACAGGCTCAGACGCACTAGCACCAACTGTACAGAAATGGCCCATAGCAGCTGAGGTAGCACAGAAACACAGAAGAAATAAACACCTTCATCTGGGAATGAACTTGAGGTAATTCTGCCCCTCTACTCATCTGTGTTGAGACTCCACCTGGAGTACTGCATCCAGCTCTGGAGTCCTCAGTACAAGAAAGACATGGACCTGTTGGAGCGGGTCCAGAGCAGGGTCACAAAAATGATCCAAGGGATGGAACACCTCTCCTATGAGGAAAGGCTGAGAGAGTTGGGGTTGTTCAGCCTGGTGAAGAGAAGGCTCCAGGAATACCTTATTGTTGCCTTTCAGTACTTAAAGAGGGCTTATAAGAAAGGTGGGGACAAACTTTTTGCAGGGCCTGTTGCAATAGGACAAGGGGTAGTGATTTTAAACTAAAAGAAGGTAGATTCAGACTAGGTACAAGGAAGAAATTTTTTACAGTGAGGGTGGTGAAATGCTGGAACAGGCTGCCCAGAGAGGCTGTAGACGCCCCATCCCTGGAAACATTCAAGGTCAGGATGGACAGGGCTTTGAGCAACCTGATCTAGTTGACGATGTCCCTGCTTTCTGCAGGGAAATTGGACTAGATGACCTTCAAGGATCCCTTCCAACCCAAAGCATTATATGATTTCCCTGAGGGTTTTTTTTGCAGTCTTGCATCTATGCTAGATAGATATACCAATCTTTGGGATCTAGGTATAGAAATACAGAGGAAAGTAAAAGCGGCATACCAAATGAAACGTATATATTATATTAACATAGCATTAAATAAAACATGCATCTAGAATGATTTTGTTACAAATATCTCTCAAATCTGCTAAGACTTCAGGAAATGAAAAATGTAATCCAGACTTTTTTGCTCAACTTAAGAGGGAGAAAATGATGATGATAATTAGAACTTGGGCAAAAACAAAAGTAGAAATGCATACATCAAAACAACATCGATTCAGGGATTTTTAAAATTGGAAATATAAAAAAAAAATCCACCACTGAAGCGTTTTTGTTATTTGACATGAAACATCTAGTAGTTAGGTTTCCTACAGTTTCCTCCAGAATCTTTCTTTGACAAGCTACCTTTCACACAGTGGACATTACATTTCTTTCCTGTACCCAAATCCAATATCCAAATCCACAATAGTCAAAACATTAACTCACATGAAGTCTTTGCATTGCCAGTGACAACTTTATAATTCTTGGAACTAGATGATCTTTAAGGTCCCTTCCAACCCTTACCGATCTATGATTCTATGATTGTATTTGAACAAAATAGAAATAAAAAAAATAAATGTATTAATGTGTCACTGTAGGTAGTTCCCCATATTTTTCATTATTGTTCTTTTATGAGAAAAGGCTTAAGGATAAAATTTTCTTTTAATTCCCATATGCCATCTCCATTCACTTAAATAGATTGGTTACTCTGATATTCACAATGAATACAATTTCAAGAATGGAGCCTGTTAAATGTATTAGGGTTCTGAGCTTTGACCTGTTTAGCATATTATTTTCTCATTTTCTTTTTGCATGAAAAAAATCAAAACACTGAAGGTGACAGAAAATATGTTTGGCTTGGGGTGAAGAAGTGAACAAGATACAGTTCAATCCAGTTTTTAGCCCACAGTAATGACAGTTTGTTTTTTACAGATATGCTCTGGAAATAGGTTAGTTTATTACAGATGAAAATCCAGCTCATTTCACGTTCTCATTAGAGTCTTTAAACAAATAGCAAGAGAACTAGGTCACAGAAGACTGACAGGAATTGTAGTCTGGAAATATAAATTAAATATCACTATTTAATTTTTTTTCTTTATAACCCTAAAGAAGGTTGCTTTGTGTGTTATGCCTTGAAGAGGAAGAGGAGTGAAGAAATATATTTCACTTCTGAAGTGTCTATTGGCTGACAGTGGAATAGCACAGACTCATTTCACTGGTATCCACAGTGAAAAATTACTAGAGTTTAAGAATCACACAATCTAGAAGGTATCATCAGCTGAAGTACCAGCTCAGCTATCAGTTGAGTAAGAGAACAAGCAGGAGGGAAGAAGTATTTTTTTTTCAAATGAATTTTCAGTAATGACCAAGAAAAAGGTGTCATGTTTGCCTTTTTTTGCAAAAGCAGATACTGTTGTCCTATGTTCAATTTATTGAATGAAAGACATGTTCTACAAAAAGCAGTTCCCATCCAGTACCGTGAAACAGATATTTCCTCTTAAGCACAGTGTTTTACCTATGATTCTGTTGAATTTTATTCTGCTGTCCCAAATAATTTTTTGAACTTACCATTTTGATTTCTGTCTCTTCATTGACCCACTTCCACATTGTCTTATAACAGTAAGATCTGGAAGTCTAATAATCAGACTGTTACTTGATCCAGAATTTCTATGAAAATAGTTAATAAAACTGAAAGCAGGATATATTCCTATGAAAGGCTAATGAGAATTTTCTTCCCTTTGGTGATGTATTACTAAGAACTACTCTCTGGTTATAATTTCCTCATAACCCTTCATTCATGATCACTCAGCTTGCTTAGAAAATAGTCATGTGTTATTTGGACTGTGTTCATTACTTAAAGGTGCCTGCTATTAATATAAATACATATAGGTACCAGCATACTATTCATTTGCTGTGCACTGCTTTATGTTTACCTTTACATTTTTATCCAGCTTGCTGTTCCTGACAGAATACACAATAGTGGCTAAAACCTCACCAATACATGACCTCATAAATCTTCTGAAACGACATCTAGAAAAGTTAGCTGTCAAAGTAATTTCAGTGATTTCAGCCTTTACATTATATTTCTAGCATTTAGGTTTTCAGTAGCTATTCTAACCTTGCTATGACCTTTTAGAGAGTTTCTTAATCAAATATGGAGCAAAAAAAATCTCAAAATAATAACACCGCTTTGCAATGCCAAGGTGGATGACAATTATTCTTTGGCAGTGGAATAACATTATGCATGAATAATAAAGCAATGGTGAAAGAAACGTATTCCGAAAGGAGATTCAATGGGACTCTTTTTTTTTCCTAATCTCCTTGGTCACACTATAAAGAGAGAATTGGGATATTTTGCTGCTTTTCTGGCAGAATTGAGTTGGATTTTTTCTTTTTTTTTTTCTTTCCTCTTAAAGAAGCTCATAATAGATCACTTTGTTGTCTGACAGAATGGATTAATGTTGGAGAAAAGTAGTTGGATTTTACAGTGCAGTGGGATTATATTTGTTGAATGTTAGTAAGGTGCGCGTCTTCACCCATATACTGTCACAAAATTGTGGTTTTGTTTCTTTTATGAAAGAGGTTTCCTGTCTGTGGAAACTATACTAATTACTGTGAGGGCAGAAGGTCAGGTTCTTACATCTTTACAAGGTTTGAGCCATTGTATTATACACAGGCAGGATATGAAATACTTTATCTGTTTTTCATTGTGCAAAACCGTTCACTAGTAACATGAGAGATGATGCTGACATAAACAAAGCTGAGACTATCTGAAGCCTGACTACACAGTAGCTTTTAGCAGAAACAAACACAACTACATGGTAGGAGTCTAACATACAGGAAAAATTGCTAGCAGGTTGATCTAATTCCTTAAATAAACACATATACATATAAATATAGAGAAAGAATCCGGTACTGCACAGACATTATTTGCAGATATTGATTGTCCTTTCTGTTGCCATGAAATGAGAGCTTTTATGAAAGAGAGGTGATGGACGACACAAAGGAAAAGATTTTGCAGACAGACATTTGCTGACCTGAAAATACACTGCATTTTGGAGTAAGACTGTGTAGAACTATAAAATAATTTCCCTAAGCAGCATCATCTAGGGGAAAGTCTTCAGGTTTTAAAAGTAGAAATCTAGGATTTTTGAAGGTGCTAAGTACTGATACACTTGTTTAAAGGTATGGTTATTTCCAGATGGGAAATGGGGATGATCAGAGCAAAAAAACACCTAAAACTGAAAAGTGAAATCCAAAATAACAACACATCCCTACACATTTTATTCAAGTAAAAAACGGAAAAGAATCACAGCCCTAGAACAGTTCATCATGTTGACTCATACATGTTTAAAGTGAAGGTGAGTGGCGTAGAATGCACTGATACTTATCAGCTTTAACTCTAGGGTATTAGCTTAACCTTCAAAGATATGTTCTAGAGGTCATTTATCTCAAGCAATTCATCACTAAAATGTTCACTTACACCTTTGTCTCATTTAAAAACACAAGCAGTGAATTATGTGCATCATTATGAGTGTTTGGTAATAGGTAATATAAAATACTAGTCAATGACGGGAGGGCTAGGAGGCCTTTTGGTCTTCACTGAATTCAGGAGTTAATAGCATCCAGTAGAGTACATGAGATGTAATTTGGTTTGCCAAAACAACATTGCAACTGGGAGAGGCCCCTGAGGACAGCAGGAAAGCCAATGACACTTCTGTCTTCAAGAAGGGCAAGAAGGAGGACCCAGGGAACTACAGGCTGGTCAGCCTCACCTTGATCCCTGGCAAGATGATGAAGCAGCTAATCCTCAAAATCACTTCCAAGCACATGAAGGATAAGAAGGTCATCAGGATTAGTCACCATGGATTCACCAAAAGGAAGACATGTTTGATCAATCTGATACTCTTCTATGATGAAATGGCTGGCTTGACAGACGAGGGCAGAGCATATCACCTACTTTGACTTCAGGAAGACTTTTGACACTGTTTCTTGTAAGATCCTCATGGACAAGGTGATGAAGTATTGGCTGGATGAGCAGCCCATTTCAATGAGGTAGACTGAAAACTGGCTCAATGGATGGGCTTAGAGGATGATGATCAGTGACATTAAATCTAGTTGGAGGCCAGAAACTAGCAGTGTACCCCAAGGGTCAATACTGGGTCCACTTCTTTTTAACATCATTAATGGTTGGGATCATGCGGTAGAATGCATTCTCAGCAGATATATTTATGTTACAAAACTGGGAGGAGTGGCTGATATGCCAGAAGGTCATGCTATCATCCAGAGGGAGTTTGACAGGCGGGAGAAGTGGGATGACAGGAACTTCATGCAGTTCAACAAGGGGAAGTAAAAAGTTCTGCACCTGGGGACGAACAGACCCAGGCACCAGCAGATGCTGGGGTTCACCAAGCTGGAAAGCAGCTTTCCAGAAAAGGACCTGAGTGTCCTCGTGGACACCAAATTGAACATGAGCCAGCAAGATGCCCTTGGGGCAAAGGAGGCCACCAGTATCCTGGGCTGCATTAGGAGGACTGTTGCCAGCATGTCAAGGGAGGTGATCCTTCCCCTCTACTCAGCAGTGATGAGGCCACACCTGGAGTGCTGTGTCCAGTTCTGGACTCCTCAGTACAAGAGAGACATGGACTTACTGGAAAGAGGTGATGAAAGACTGGAGCATCGTTCCTATAAGCAAAGGCTGAGAGCTGGGACTATTTAGCTTGGAGAAGAGAAGGCTCTGGGTGGATTTTATTAATGTTTGTAAATACCTGAAGGGAGGATACAAAGAAGACAGACACAGCGGTGTCCAGTGCCAGAATCAGAGGCAGTGGCCACAAACTGAAACACAGGAAGTTCCCTCTAAATATCAGGAGACACTTTCTTACTGTGAGGGTGACTGAGCACTGGCACAGGTTGCCCAGCAAGGTTGCAGTCTCCCACCTTAGAACCATAGAATGGTTTGGGTTGGAAGGGACCTTATAGATCATCTAGTTCCAACCCCCCTGCCATGGGCAGGGACACCTTCCACTAGACCATGTTGCTCAAAGCCCCGTCCAACCTGGCCTTGAACACTCCCAGGGAGGGGGCATCCACAGCTTCTCTGGGAAACCTGTTCCAGTGTCTCACCCTCATAGTAAAGAATTTCTTGTTTATATCTAATTTAAACCTACCCTCTTCCAGTTTAAAGCAACTACCCCTTGTCCTGTCACTACATACCCTTGTACAAAGTCCCTCTCCAGCTTTCTTGTAAGCCGCCTTCAGGTACTGAAAGGCTGTTATAACGTGTCCCTGGAGCCTTCTCTTCTCCAGGCTGAACAGCCTCAACTCTCTCAGCCTTTCATCACAGGAGAGGTGTTCCATACTTCTCATCATTTTTGTGGTCCTGCTCTGGACCCGCTCCAACAGGTCCATGTCTTTCCTGTACTGAGGGCTCCAGAGCTAGACGCAGGACTCCAGGTGGAGTCTCAAGAGAGTGGAGTAAAGGGGCAGAATCACCTCCCTTGATGTGCTGGCCATGCTCCTTTTGATGCAGCCCAGGATACGGGTGGCTTTCTGGAGATGTTGGAGATATTTAAAAGCTGTCTGGATACAGTCCTGGGCAACGAGCTCTGGGTGGCCCCGCTTGAGTCAGGGGGGTTGGACAAGACGACATCCAGAGGTTCCTTCCATCCTCAACCTGTCTGTGATTCTGTGATTAGCATGTCCAAAATTATAAAGAAGTTTTTACTCAAAAGGCAGAGTGTCAGATCTATCTTCTGAACAAGGTAGGGATAAGTAAGTTGGGGTGGAAAAGAACGAACTGAAATGCATCAGTTGGAGAGGACAAAGAAAGAGACTATCCACAAGGGCTGATATGCTTCACCAGAAGTGTTTTCTGGGGAATTCAACCTGAGATTTATGGTCTTCCAGAAGGTTCTTTTTCATGAGGTGTGTCAAACAAAAGGTAACAGTAGTGAGGTTTGCCATCAGTGACAACTTACAAAGTCTTGTCCTCCTTCCTCTGTCTGCTTTTTACTCTCCTTCCTCAGTTGGGTATTCCTCTCTCTGACAAAGCTTCTCATGTCTGACCTCAATCTGATATGCTTTTGAGAAGATTTCAAAATATGTGAGTTTTTTCTTGGTATTTCATGATAAAAGATGTGACATATCTTAAAGAGGCATTTGGGACACTTGAAGACCTCAATATTTTCCTTGCGAATCCTGGAAGGACAGCCTTTCTGACTTCACAGAAGTTGCTTTGGCCAGTTTTAGAGCTGGTATGGTAAAAGTCACGGCATGAAAAAATGTCCCTCAGTGGAGAACAGACTTCAAAAACTCTCTCTAGCATGTGGCAAGAAAGGTGAAATAAGGATGAACTCAGAATATCCCCAGCTGGGAGAATCTTGCATGAGTAAGTTTGGTGCTGACACTTTGGAGTTCTAAGTCTTACACATGTATTTTGGCAAAAATTGGTAGAATCTATATTAAGAGTGTTCACTGCACAGTTATTTATGCCTTGAACCTCACAAGCTTTCTTGGGAAGTTTTTCTTCTGTTGTCTAAAACAGATCAGTAATTTCCAATTACACATATTTATGGAAATCACATTTCTTTTAGCTACTTCATTTCAGTATATAGAAATTGCTGGTACCAGCGAATGACATGAAGACAATTTTCTGCATACTTGCTGAAACAATAATCTTCAATAACCTTTCATGAATATTGCTTATTAAGCTTATCAGTGCATGACTCCAGTATGCAGTAACACACATAGTCTTGCTGACCACTACTTTCTGACATTTTCAGAAGTTAGTTTTATATGGCATACAAAGACATTTCAATTAAAAAGAAAAAAATAGCCAACCCAGAATACACAGAAATTGCTATCATGTAGTAAAGCGCTCTTAGATGACTCTTCAATACAGTACAAAAGAACACATTTTCTTCCTTTTAACTAGTTACTTTTAAACATTACAAATGCATCTTGAATCATACATACTGGGGCTAGTTATACATCTGCAATGCACCTGAATGTACATGAATGTAGATTATTAAGTTTGAGATTTGAAATATACTATATTTTTGTAGATGGGGGCTAAAAAAATATGCCTGCATATATGAACATATTAGTTTAACTTAATTTATTCATACTTAATTTAACATTTACTTTTGTAGTTCCATTGCCTTTAGCGGGCTTTTACAGATTTAAAATCAACTGAGAAGCTGGTATAGAAAAATACAGGGCTATTCTTTCCCACTCTGTGTGCTCACACACATGGATATCCATCAGGATAATTTACATAGATACAGCCAGAGAATTCTCGACATTGCTCATTTTTAAAATTGCAACAACCAGTCATTCAAAAGCAAAGCACACACTTGTAAGTAAATACACATAATGTACCTTTGGAAATATTTTTTTGGGGTCCAGACAACTTGAAATGAGAGACAAGACTCTCCAAACCACAGTCCAAATTTCTGCACATAAAAGAAGCTAGTGAAATTTTTGCTTCCTTACTGATGCTCGTTTACAAATGTAGCAAAACAGGAACCCATTTGGGAAAGGAGGAAACAGAGAAGTGTTTGTAAATTGCTGTATCTTTCAACATACTTGCATCAGCCTAATAAACCCTACAAATGGCAACCTTTCTCCATTTAATTTCATTTTCAGACAATAACTCAGGTGGTTTTTTTCCACTGGCAGAAGTTGCTTACTGTAGTAGAGGTTATAGATGTAGGACCACATGCTGTATAACTCAAGCCTTTGGAAATCCATGGTTGCCATTTAACAGAAAAATCCTTTGCCTCTGTGCTGTTAAGTTCCAGCTTCATGAAACAAAGGAAATGGAATTACAGCTGTTGCCATGGAAATCTGCAAACCTATCTACTTTTTTTCTTCGTCTAATACAAAATGTATGTAAAGGTGATCACGGAACAATACTTGAGAAACATTACAGAAATGCCATCATTTTACAAATGATTTTACAAAATTTCTCATCTAGTAACAACTGCAACTTTTAACACTCTGTCCTACAAGCAAACAACTAAGAATAATGAAGAGACCCCAAGTTCTTTCATTTTATAAACAAGAAGCTATGTTGATTTGTCAACGGATTTTGAATCGCAGATGCTGTAGAGATACGCATTCACCAGTCAGCCATATGAATCCATATGAAACTTGCCTGGCAGCTACCTTTATGGAAATGGATTCTGACAGACTGAATATGTGATGAGACTAGCAGCTTTTACCCTGAGACAGTCATAAGTAACAGAGCAATGTATGCTTCTATCACAGCATGGAAAATCTTCATTAAGCCCTTGCTGCTGAATACTGCAGAACTGAAACATTTTTGAAAGACCTGTTCCTGCAGTTTAGATGGGTCAGTACTCCAATACTTCTTAACATTTTCATCACCAACATGGGCAGTGGGACAGAATGCACCCTTCATAAATTTGGCAATGACATCAAACTGGGGGGAGCAGTCAAACACACAGACAGGAGGGCTTCCATTCAGAGGGACCTCAGGAAAGCAGATTAAGGGGCTGACAGGAATTTGCTGCAGTTCATCAGCAACAGATGTTAACGCTGCAACTGGGTCAGGGCAACTCAGTACATGAGTGCAGCCTGGGCACTGACTTGCTTTGTAAAAGCCATGTCAAAAGGACCAAGTGGTCCTGGTGATAATATGAATGATCTGTGTACATGTGCAGTGATGGAAGTTAACCACATACTGGACCACAGGAGCAAAACCATGGCCAACAGGCTGGGGGAAGTCACATTTCCCCATCATTTGGCTTTTGTGAAGCCACATCTGGAAGTTCAGCTGTATTCACAAAGTCTTCAGGTTTGGGCACTGGAACAAGAGAAATCTCAAACTGGAGAAAGCCTGGTAGAGAACCTCTCTAAAGCAGTGACACCAGATTAAGTGTCTAATGTTTATTCATCGTGAGAAAGACAAGGCTAAGAGAAATCTAAGTCCAGTTTCTCTCTTTCTTCTTAAAAATATGTCTTAGAGAAGACTGTTACCAGACATGCACAGTGAAAGGACAAGAGGCAACAGTCACTGACTGTGGCAAGCGAAATTCAAGGCAGACTTTGGGAAAAATTCTTCACAATGGGAGCAGCCAGGCACTGGAATGAGTACCCGTAATCTACATCCTTGGACATATTCAAACCTTGACTGGATAAGACCCTGGGTAACTTGACCTAGTTTTGATGCTATTCCTGCTTTGAACAGAAGATTAGGCGAGCTGACCACCAGCAGTCCCTTCCAACGTCAGTTTTTCTGATCATATAGTCAATGGGTTTGAAAATCTGACAGGTAATGAGATGTGCTGTGCCAGTGTGCTAACCTGACAGTATTTTGCTTACTGTAGTAGCTGCACATCTTTACATAATATAGCTACTGTAGTAAGTGATGTCATATCAACAGTACATTGTCTGTACTGTCCGTACTACTAACTTACATTTCTCCTGAACCACATTCCTGCACAGCTGATCAATAAAAACTGTTAGCATGGCTGGCATCATATGGGATATCAGTAATGTAAGAACAACAAACCAAGGCTGAGAGAAAGAAGGAACATAAACAACCCCTATTTGGACAGGCTTTGATTAATACATATGAAAAGAGAGCTTGTACATGGAAAAGTGCCCATATTGCAGATATGGCTTTTTTAGTTACTAAATACCTGTTGTCTTCAGTCTGAACATAATCAGAGAGATTATTCTAAATAATTTTCATGTTAAAAAAGCTGTCATCTTTATAAAAAGGAACACAAGCAGGGGAAAAAAGCACAATGAAGACAAGGGGTGAACTTCACCTGATTTTTGTCCTATCAACAGGTACCTGATTAGCCAAGGTATAAAAAACACAGGAGGGATTTACAGGGTATCTTTAGGACTATTGTCAGAATTTTTGATCTCCTCTCAGATTATTACTTTTTATAATTCTCCTGTTCTCTGCAGAGCAGTGTGCCCCTCTGTAAGTCATTGATAAAGAAGTTTCTTGTTAGTCAGAGACAAAACCTTAACTATTCGATACGGTGATATAAAGAACTCCTGAACAGAGTTGCTGAAACAGAGGAAGGCCTTGCTTGACAGGAGATGCAGAATGACACTATAGTTCAAAAGACTGATGAAAACCATATGAAAAGTAACTTTCAGAAGTTAATTCTTCTGTGAATACTCAATTGACTATCATTTAGGATTTGTTTTGTTGTTGTTTTGTTGCTGTGTTTTTCCCCCTGTACAGCTGATTACTCTATGACCTTGGGCAATTCATACACAGCTGAATTTGGCCTTAATCTTTCTGTGCCTCATTTTACTCTTTAGTATAATTATTATAATAATACCTGTCTCCTGAGAGCATCGAGTGGCTTCATCAGCTATTATTATTGCTAATAATAATGGGAGCTCTATAGGCTACTTTAGTTAATTTTACAAGAAAAAGTTTTCTCAAAATAGCAGATATGAGATTAATAATAAATTAAGCCTACTGGAGAACTGGCTTAAGAATTATTTTTCCAGTAATATTTGAATCAACATAACCTGCTCCTCTGTTAAGAGAGATTGATGTCATAAACCTACCAGCACACTTATAAAAGCAAGTCGTTTTAAAAATACACAATGCCAAAGAAAACTTCCTTTCCACTTTAAATGCTTCTCAGAGTTTAGTTAAGGGGAGGACTGGGAATAGCCAAATAGGTTCAGTCAGGCATGCAATGACTACTGTATAATTACAGCAACCATTCCTAATTTATCATTCATATCACCCACAGCTTTTAGCAAATAAGACTGCTAATCAAATAATCAATTTTTTTCAGGGAAAGTTCTTTGGCTCTTCACTTTCTGCATTTCTGGAAACACATATAAATTTTAACTTGACAGTGCCTCTCCAACTACTTTGATAGGTCTGTAAACATACGATATTCTGCAAAGTACAAGAAAAGCAAAAAAAAAAACAAAACAGATATGCTTATGTCACCAACCTTCAAATCCACTTATAGTCAAACACAGCTTTGTAAAGTTGAAATAAATGACACCTGATTTCTGTGAAACACGTACTCTTTAAAAAGTTCCTGAAAAGTAGATAGTGAGTACATGGATTTTTAAAGTGCCTACGTGCCAAATTCTCAGAAGGGTTTGCATCTTCTGATACCTTACTATGCAAACATCTTTGCCCCGTTGTATTTAAAAAAATTACTAGACACTGGCTGCTTCAATTGAAATGCCCACAGTACAGCACAGTTGCATGCAAAGATATAAATAAGGTCAACAAGAACAGGGAAAACAGTGTTAGTAGGATTCATGTATGCAGCTTTAGGATGGATTCACTGGATGGAGCAGGTTCCTTGCAGACAAGAAATTGTATTGTCTTAGTTATGAGACACCTCTGTGAGCTTTTATTACAAATTTTATTTCAGTTCCTACTTTATATTAGGACGCAGGCAGACTTCAATCTGAGTCTTAGGTAGCACGATAGACAGAAACCTAGAACACTGTAACATAACAAAATATTCCAGAAATTTTTGAGGAGTAAAGAATGGGAGCAATTTCTAGGTTAGGATGCACATTCACGTGGTGAGATACTTGGGTTTTAATCGCTAGGAGAGATTTAGAGTATCTTTTTGCATTCAAGACCGTCCAGCCCAATGGCTATGCATAAGAGAGATTTCAAAATTGTTAGACAAGGGAAGAACCAAGCTCTGAATGAGAGCCCTCATGACTATTACAAGCTTTAGTTTTCAAATGGCAAAACAGCATTTAAATTACATCACCAATTACCAAAATATCTGATACACTCTTATGTAAGGATTTGCCAGCTCTGTTCTCGCACCTTCCCACGCCACTTACCTACACACTCCACAAACCTTTACGTTGTCTGCAGTGTTTCTGACATGACGAATATCTCTGTTCCCACAACCTTGCACCAGCAGCTGCACTAACCCTTTGTTACCATAGTAAAGATGTTCCCTACACTGTGGTTTCATTCAAACACACAGCAAACATCCACCAACAACTACCTGCAGCGTCCCCTGTAGAAGCCGGGCTTTACACTCCATCTTCTCACTGCCTGCAAGGTGCTGTATGGGGGCACAACAGACCCTGAAGCTGACAGAAGAAGAGGGGGTAAAAAAGGTGTTGACTCGGTAAGAAAAAAATATGCAGGGGACTCTAGTAGCCGTGGAAGTTTGAATTTCATGGTGGGATGAAGTATGTTCTTTTAGGAAGTCAATGGCACCTGCTGAATAGTTTTTGAATGCTGCTGCAGTATTTGAATGTCTATTATTGGCTATGAGTAATAGTCCCTGAAAAAATGCCAATGAAATAAAACTACGTTCAAGAAAATATTTTCTTTCAAATAAGATTAAAATATAAAAGAGCTCAGCTTGAGTAATCGTTAACTGTCACCCAGTCTGAACATCCACAAAATGCCTACTTTCTTCTGAAGTGGTGAATGTCGGAAATAGACTTGCGACACAACTTTAGGATTTACTTCATTCAAGTACACACAGTTTTCTGAGGCTGAGGACTAACAAAGAGCCTGGCAAAACTCTTTAAAAAAATCTCACAGAAAAATCAGTCAGGAAAAATGTCATTATGTGTTTAATGAACAAAGAACTGTAGGGAAAATTACAGCTATTTATGGGAATTGGGTTTAGAAAACTCTAACCTAGAAGTACACAGATTCCAACTTAGGGAGACAAAAAAAGAAGTCAGCATTCTTGGTTTTGTTGTTAATCTTGGTAATGTTTAGAGCTGGTCATAGCTTGCCAGTGGACAGACAGATCCTGCAGTGGAACACTCATGGTTTTCTGTTACTGGCTTCCACTGCAAAGAAGGGTGAGCTTTATTTCTCTAGAAGTCTTCTGCCAAAAGTGCTGCAACACTATTTCAGCTTTAACTTGCAACTATCAAAGGCTTCTAGAACCAGTAACGGAACTAAGCTTCACAACACCTGGGCAAACCTAATAAACAATTCACCAACTATGTATCACAATAAAGCAGACTGCTTTTTACAGGGTTGTAGTTTCTAAATAAACATTATACAGCAACATCATACAGTAGTTTCAGATGGGAAATACAGAACAATATTGAGCTAAGTATTTGCATGAATAACTGACCTGAGGCTATACTTTAGCTTACATAAAGTGCATGAGTTCATGAATGACCATATGTATTCAGAACCTCAGTACTTGAGCTTATACATAACCTGGAAACAGAAGAAAATATACTAAAAGACCAACGTGTCATGACATGGGATCATCTATGGATGAACTCTGGAATTTTCTTCTCCATTTTCTCCTCCAGGTATTGACTCGACCCAAATGGACTTGGGCAGAATTACAACATAAAAGAGCTTTGTCATATTAAGTAAATTGCAGTCCTGAAATGGAGCCCAAAAGACGTATATTAAAACTAAATTTTTCATATGATCATTGGGTTGGCAGCCTCCACTAGTGTCTCTCTGAATTTCCCATACTTCACAAGTTGAAAATAATCGTTATACCATTGCACAAAGACATAAACAACAAAGATAAACCAAAGCCCTGAAGATGTATTGGCAAAGGTAGGATACTTCAAATTTAAACCATCATTTTAATACAAAAATATAGAATGTTTGATGTACTTATTGATGATGTTTGATCCTGTAATATTTCAATGAGTATGTGTTTAGGTTGTGATCAAGTTAAAAATACATGAAGAAATACATAGTGCAAACTTATTTACAGAGCAAAGTTAAATTAAAAGTTCACTATGAAACTAATGCTGTTATTTTCTCCAGCCTGAGTACGTTTTTTTTTCTTTTCTGATTCTAAGACAATTTGCATTGAAATTCTTCACTCTATTTACATTCTTATTAACAGCATGCCTGACAACCCTGTCATTTATATCTGTCCTCAGACTAGTCCTATGAAATACTGTTACGCTTCTCATTCTACTCCAGGTAAGAAAGTGAAAGACTAGATGACTCTCAGGTTATTTCTTAGCCACCTTCCTCTTCAGCCTCTCCTTAAGCCCAGTTCCATTGCCTGGTATTTGTCTTCTTTGGCACACTCATTATTTCCCTCCTAATAACTTAAAAAAAACCACATATGTCATCAGTATTATCTTTTTTAAATGACAGAAATCTATCATGATGACTCATTCACTTAAGTTGAACATTGGAGACAAGACTTGTAAATAAGGAGAATGGAAGAGAAATACACAGATGCAGTGTTTTGCAAAGGTGTTTATCTTCTGGTGAATGTCAAAAGAATCACAATCTAAAATGATATTTTACAGCTCTACTGTCTAAAGCAAAACAAGTGTCATAGATTATTTCCTACGATAGTAAGTTATGAAACTTGTGCCACTGTAAATTCTTCATGCATTTATTCTTCAGTGTTATTGATGTTTGGTTAACTTCAGCTGGCTGACATCAACTTTAGTGCTATTTTATTTAGAATTATTTTTTAAGCATTGAAAATTTTTATTCTTTTGAGATTACGCAATAGGTTTTATTGGCAGATCTTGAAAGAGTTGATTTATACGGTTACAAAGTTATGACCATTTCATTAGTGTGCCTCCCTGATACACGTAGTCACAACATGAGAAATCTACAGCTCTTAACCCCCCATTTTATACACTTGAACAACACCGGGTGCAGAAGTTACATCAGGATTGTTTTCAGTGGAGGCTGAGTGGCAGAAGATCAAAGCTTGCATTAGTGAGGAAAATCAGGTCTTAAATTCCAACAGCATGTGACAGTAAGGACATTGTCATCCTGGTGTAGAGGTTAGACAGACTAATGCTGAAAACAACTGTGTTCATATGCTGGTGCATGAAAATTATCTTCACTGAGATTCTTTAAAAAAAGATCACCAGAAACAACATCATCTACCGATTGTAAGAAGGAAGATACTCGGCATTTACAGAGGGTGAATTATTCTTTTTCCTTCGCTCCTCAGGATGGGAGAACAGGGAAGACCTGATTGTTCATCAGTGCCTCTGTAAACCAATTCAGCTCAGTAACCCTGCAGAATCCTCTTCCTTTTAGCTAGAGGTTTTTTTCCAAATGAGCAAACTGAATCGACTCTCCGAGTCAGCTAAGCACCTGAGCTAACAGAAGGGAAGTGGAAGAAGCTTGTAGCCCAGCCTGGGGACAGGGGAGGGATGGACGAGCTGGCTGTTAAGACACTCAGGTGTGCATCTTCCATGCTTAGCATTAGACTACAATTAGGGGGGATACATAATATTTTTGAGGCTATCGCTTCTTTTTTTGTAATTCCAGCACTGCCAGTTCAACTATATCTCTAAATGTTACATTTAAAAACAAAAGGAGGGGTGGTGTGTATGTGTGTGCAAGAGAAGAGGTATGTAACAACGCAGACTATTTGGATAATAAAACCAGAGTTGATGACACTCGCATATAGATAATACAAGAGCACTAAATAAATTCTTGTAAATAGCCAGTCATTGTTCATTTTAATTAATTTGCTGCGCTGAAACTGTAAAACCACTAACAAAACACTCCCATATCACCCCTCCCCTCAAAAAAACACCCACAGACAAAAATCATCATCTGTATTACACCGATCCACTAAAAAAGCAAAGACTGAAAAAAGTGAATATATAGATAATAATTTCCTTGAAATGAATTTCATTTTAGTTACTTGCATTGGCCCAAATTTGCTATTGTCCCAAACGAAGTGAGCATAAAACACTATCACTTTGCCAATTTAACAATTCAGACTTGATCAAGAACACCACCAGAGCTAAATTAAGATCATTGTCCACTTTGTCATAGTATTTGAATAAAATCCAGTCTGCTTTAATCCCAGTAAAACCAATAACCAACTTGAAACTACAACTATGCCAGTGACTATTGCTCTTGTATTTCAAGTCCTTCTTCCAGTGTTATAATTTGAAAGGGAAATGGGCAGAAGACAACAGTGTGCGCATGACTGCCTACTTTAGCTGGCTGGGGTTCTCCTGCAGACTTTGTATTGTACTAGATGCCACAGAACAATTTTGCTTCCGGTCCATGTCCTTGCAAAGGTAATGGGAAGAATTAGTTTCCTTCTCATGTCTCTCTGTTATTAACATAGTCATCCAGCATGTTACTTGGCTTAAGCAATGGATTTCTTAGCATAAAAATGAATTTATTTTTTAGTATTCTGAAGCAGCATTTTTGTGTGCAGGGAATTCCATATATGGAGTAAATGTGGTATGTGTCTGCCTGCAATACCTTTATCTGACAAGTCTCTGGCAGCAGAAACTAATTTTACCTTTTTTCTTCTGCCAGAATTTATTTCTGGCTTTTTGTGTGTTTTGCGTCTTTTCGCTTTTTTTATCAGTACAGTGACAAACTTTGTATATTCATTATGAGAACTAACATATAACATATAACTAACTATATAAGTAATATATTTCATCAAGGTTGCTTTGGTAAAAAATGCACTTTGATTTCTTTTATAAACTTTATTCACTTTTTATAATATTGGATTATAAACTGTTACAATCTGGAAAAATGTAAATGAAAATTCAGTTTATTAATGACTTACAATATGTTAAAATTTAGGACAGAATACACAAGTATTCAAGAGCCCTTTCTAATATATAACTTCTAATGACTGGAAGGAAGAAGTAAAGATGGAATTATTGTACATTTCTTCCCTTTTTCTGATTTATATAGCGGATTACCATTAAGCTTCCTTTACTTTTAAAATTTTCTTTCATTTTCATCTTTACCAAAAAAAGATTTAATTCTGTAGTACTAAACATGAGCTGTTCATTACAGAAAGGGTCATCAAAGAGTGAAAAACCCCATGTATAGAGCTAAGCTCTTGCTTGTATTCCAGTTTCAGATCTTATGGAAAAAATACACATAGGCTTTTGCTAAAACTGTTGGAGTTAGGTATCAGAGAAGCAATTACACTTTAAAAAAGGAAAATAACACATACTAAGTCTAGTTAAGATTTTCAGATTTTGTTGCTAATATGAACACCACTCATATGCTGCAGATGACCCCTTAAATGTTCAGCACCCCATCAATTAGGAGTAGCTGAGCTTCCAAAATCAAACCAACCTTAGCTTACTAGTTGAAATACAAAGTCAACAGATTTTTCAGCCTCTTTTACACAGCCCACAGCTTCTACACAGCCTACAGCAGCCTACAGCAGGTCTCTACCAATCTCCCTCTGCAGATCACAGCGCAGCCTCATCCAGGAGCCAAGTACATGATACACTGCGTGGCTGATGAGTCTTTTCTATTCTCAGCCTTCTCTCAGAGTTTGATGTTACATACCATATGGTCACAGCCTTCATAAATGAGGTTTCAAGGAAGTCATCTGATGGCAGACTTAGCTCTGCAGTGAAGCTGCTAATTGGTAGATGGAACACCTGACAGTGGTGGCTCCATGAAAGAAAAATCCCGTATCATCCTGGTCTAAGCACTTCTTACAGCAGCATGAAACTGCTCTAATTTATTTTACTGGTGTAGACACTTTAAAAGCAAACATATTAATAATGACATTTTTTCCTGGTTTTTGGACTATTATTGAATCACTTTCTGCCCAGCAGCATGCCGTTGTTTCTTGCCAGCACTTCTGCTACTTCAGATGATCTTCCATTTACTCTGTCTTCTTGTCTTGGACCTTCCAGCAATTGCTCCTGTGTCCCTTAACCTTATTTTAATCTTGATTGTGAACTCTCCTCTTCCTGCTTTTTCTGTCCAAAGTTTGTGCATTTCAACAATGGTGCAAATGCTTCTGCTCTGTCTAGTTTTATTGGAAAACTCATTCACCTTTTTTCATAAACCATCAAAAAGAGTCACTTCTTATGGCTTCCTGTCTCAGAACTCACCATCAAAAAAGTCACTTTTTATAGCTTCCATGTCTTACTTAGAGACTTACAGAGTCTCAGGGGAGCATTCAACATAACAGACTCTTGACACGGAAATCTAAATCTTTTTCAAGGTTCTTTTTCGGTAAATAGAGGAATATGGACTTATCTGAGGAGTAATTAGGAGAAGGAGTTGAACACTGAGGTCTTGAGTTGCCCTTTGCAAGAGCCTTTCTCTAAGGAGTGTGAGCAAGGTATTTTGACAGTGATGGAGTGTAGTGGGAGAGGATCATGTAGGTCATGTTTGCATGGCTGTGGGCACATACTCGATGGGTGGGGGGAGGAAGGAAGAGAGAGTCACTGGAAACGGTGCGATTACCCGGAAATCTCTTTCTAGGGATAAAGATATGTGGAGAATCGTGGTCATTGGAGAGCAAAAGTGTGCAGACCACGTTCCCTGGCCTCCCCATATCTTTCCTCTCTGGTGGATATACAGGCAGCTTCAAGCCACAGTTGAAAGTTAGCTTTCCAGAATGATCACTTAAGACCATCTGTACTTCTAAGCATACAGGGAACCCTTTTATTTTTTTTTCCTGTCTTAAAAAGCTCCTCACTTTTCAGTAGTCGCTTAAAGATAACTTGTGAGAACTAGAAATTCGGAATTTAAGATTAAAAGATAGGTCTTTCTGAACTTGCATTGTATTGGTACTTCTTACAGTGTAGAAAAAGTAATTTCTTTGTGGGTTTAGGAAAAACACAACATGTCTGCTGTCACCTAGGAGTGTTTATACTGGATTTTTTTTCCACCTATGAGGCCATGAGGAGCAATTAACTCTTATTCATTGATAGGCAACTCACAGCTGGCTTCAGCTAAAGGTTTAATTTTTGAGTAACAGAGCCACAGTTTTAATTAAGATGGTAATCATAGATCTAGCATTCAATGGTATCCACTGTTCCAAAAAGACACCAACAACAGATCATTGTATAACACATGCTGAAAATCCCTGATGATGAAAATACATAAATCTGAAAATCTGTTTTGTCTTAGCCACACAACTAATAGCATCGTTATGGTTGAATCCACAAGCTGCTATTACTCCATATTTCTTTTGCTCATTACTGATTTTTATAAGTTTAAAGATTTTGGTGAAGGGATCTTACCCGTGCCTTCTGCTCCATCTCCATCATTAATCTTTCATGTTGCTCTGCTATTGCCAGTGTGGCAGAATGTACTTTCTGATATATCATTTCTCCTTCTCGTGTCTGAAAGGTGAACAGCCCTTCCCCTGTGTCACACATCCTGCAGTGAGATTTAAGCAGAACGGAAGGAAAAAAAATGAGTACGGTGTAATTTTTATCTGTTATAAAAAGTGCACACTTTGCAATAGAAAATGCCAACTTTTGTAGTTAAACTCTAGAATTCTGAACATTTGCAGTTATTTTTACCATTGAAGAGAGACATATTACAAGACGTGTAGAACTTTGTGAACATAACCTTTACATTCAGTTTTAATCATCATCTGGATAGTGAAAAAGAAGTTTTATCACAGAATAAAAACTTGAGGTAATACAGTCAGCTATTTCCAACATTGTTTCAAACGTCTGCACTGGTAAGTGGGAGCTAAATTTAATTCTCTTAACCAATGGATGCCAGAAGTACATAGCACATCATGACTTTGAAAAGTTAACATTTTAAGAAAACATTGACCTATTAAAAATTCTGTTATGGTTAATCACTGTACTGAAAGACAGCATTAAAGGGGTTAAATTATAACTATCTCTGTTAGTACATTTATGTGGGGCAGCATCTAAAGCTATCTTGATAATTACAAAAGTCATTCAGTCTATTTGATGATAGGAACTGTATTTCTGTAGTATAAGAAGATTAAATAGCAAAAAAACCACCATGGTAAATGCAAAGACAAAGAGGGCTAGCTGGGAAATATAGAAAATGGAAGTAGACAACAATGTTAGATTATTGAGTGACCCTTACTTTGAGGATATATACGGTGTTAAACAGTGGTGCAATTTGACTTATTTATGTTAGTAGTTCCATTATATTATCAATGTCTGATTTCTGTATTTTAATAAATTTGAAATTTTAGAAATGGAATTTAAAAATATTTTTTATTTATTCTGATACTTTCTGTGAATATTTTCAGTTATCTGCGATAGAAAATTGTTGACCTGAGTCACTGATGCATAACATCCTTCAACAATAGAAAGATTTCGATTTGCCTTAAAATATCAGGTTCCTCTAGGGTTTTAAATGTTTATATTATTTTTAAGAACATTTAATTTTTTAAATATCCTAGCACCTTCAGCTGTAATGATCAGTTGAGGTGTTGAAAGGAAAGTCATCGTCTTAAGAATAGATGATTCGTGATATTACCCTTAACGATATTATTCATAATTCTGGAATAAAATTGTCTTCCCCATCCCAAGATGTAAAGAAAATACAATCCACTTTGTATACAGGTATTATTTGATCAGTATTAATGTGTTGTGCCAATTAACAGATTCAAAAAAAAGAAAAGCTTTTGTATTAAATTCCAATGGAGATCAAGATCCCTGCTGTAAACATTTAAGATATTTTATATCCTTAGCCACAACTCTCCAAAGATCTTCTGGCAGAAATAAAACATCTCCAGAGTTTTGCAAAATTATAGCAACAGTCTTTCAGACCCCTCAGGGCATCGTATAGCTGGTACTCTGCTTTTGTGTAAAGAGGTCTTAATAAAATTCAAACAGCGTGAAATGGAAAGTCTGGAAAAAATGACGAGGTTTCAGAAACTGAAGCAAAATATGATCTTTATGTTGGTTTCAGAGGATGAAAAATACCACAGGGATAAAAACAAGGAAGCAGGCAACGGGGCATGATTAAGATTCAGGAGTTAATCCGCTTGTTTTGACCAAGCAAAACCTAGGCCCCACCGCTGCTGACTGGACCAGGGTCTGCACTGCCCGCATGAGCCCCGGCTGGAGGCAGTGGTGTGGGATGCGGCAGGGCCCCGGCACCTCCACCACTGCACAGGACAGCACCGCAGGGCCCTGCCTCCTAACCGCATCGGAGGACTGTGGCAGATGTGTCACGCCAACGTCGGAAAGCCATTGGTGGCAGCCTCCCAGCACCTGGACTGTGGGCTTCCCTGGCTAACGATGGATAACATGCGCACAGCTGCTCAAAACTGCAGGTGGAGGAGAATTATGGGCACCATTTTTTGAAGTGCTGAATACCTCTAACTTGCTTTGAAGTTTAACAGGACTTATGGGTCCAAAGAATGAAGAAATCAGTACCTGGCACATCTGAGTTGTAATGAAAGAATTGTTAGAATAAAACTTTCTTTCTTCTATCTAAACTTGTTAATAGCAATCCATGTCCCAAGGACATGAATCCCTTTGCCATAGTGCAGTTTCCTTTCAGCTCCTCAGGATGTTATTTTTTTACTCACATGAAAATCTGAGTTTCCCTTCCCTTCCCTTCCCTTCCCTTCCCTTCCCTTCCCTTCCCTTCCCT
>Ga0065711_1028583_pt1 | contig 40353 bp, 19 predicted proteins | sample Hoacrofraction12_FD_59098 | JGI IMG/M metagenome (GOLD analysis project Ga0065711, IMG submission 59098) | Hoatzin crop microbial communities from Cojedes, Venezuela - Epithelial fraction 12 v2 (version 2) | ecosystem: Host-associated > Birds > Digestive system > Esophagus > Crop | place... | reverse complement strand
AGGAGAGGAGAGGAGAGGAGAGGAGAGGAGAGGAGAGGAGAGGATCAAGTATTTTGTTCATCCTGCATGTCTGCTTACTACTTTTTCTGCTTGTATGAAGGGGCAGAAGTATGCTGCAGCCTACTTTTACCCTTCATTTGGAATTCTTCAGTTTCTATGGAAACGATGCATTCTATTGTTGTAGTTGTAAATTGGGAGACGGTAGTGCTCCAGCATTGCACAAAAAACGGTAACACAAGTTCTCTGTGACTATGTGGAAAAGCTGGTTTGCTCCATGATGCTTGTATATGGAAGTATATTCTGAATCATAGACAGAAGTCATCTACCGATCTTGGTATTCAACACCAGGTTACATATATTTTTAAAATATCCATTGTCACTACTCAAGATTGTCTCACATATGAAGTCTTTAAATACATATTTGCAGTATTTACACCTGCCAGCATTTAATGACCCCAAAATTCCTGTCCGTTATTCATCAAACCCAGTGATCTATATTTGTCAGTTGCATTACTTGTGTAGTATACAGTTGTTCTGCAGAATTGACATTTCTCAAGGATTTTTTGATTCCCGGCCTGGCCTTTTAGACATTTGTAAAAGCTGGAGACAAATATTAAAAACAGCAGTATGTTAAATCACTGCCAAATTCATAGCTATGACTGAATACATCCAAAATAACATATCGATTACTCATAATGCTGAGATGAGGATGATTTAAACAAAGAATTTCTTAATCATTTCTCTATATTACTTCTCCCTGTAAAAAGCAGACAGAAGGATAGTCTTAATGGGAAATAACTCCCTTTTCCTGTTCTCAAAGTGTTTGTTCAGAATTTCTGGAAATAGGTTCAGAACTATTTTTAAAATCTCTTCCAGAACTCTCTCAAAAAGGAAAAAAATAATTCATTGAGCCTTAAATTGCAGATGGTGCTTTATTTCAATTTTTGCATCAACTTTGTCTTCTTCATTTAAAAACTGAAAATCTATAACTCATTCCTGTTTACTGGACAAATACTGCAAAGATGCCACCATTGTCCAATTGAAAGGTAACCTTGACACTCTTCCCTCCCCCTGCCACACATACATAATGAGTTTGGAACAAAAATCACAAGACACTTTGAGAAACTACTGCATTCCAGTTTCTTTCTAGATATTTTTTGGTTTTATCTTCTTCACGTTTTAATTTTTTTTCAATACAACATGAACATTAGTGAAAAATTAACTTTCAGAAAATAGAAAGAAAAATGAAAATGGGAATTTTAGTGAACAAATTGATTAAAAACTAACTCCTTTTAAAGAGTAATTATAAACAGAAGGCCATAATCAAGTGCTTGCATTTTAATACCTCCCACAGGGAATGATTCATGATCCTGTACTCTGACTTGTATCTGGAGAAAACAGGAGAAAGGTATGGAATTACTGCCAGTACAGGCGCAACCCGTATAAACATGGGAGAAGCTGTCAGTAGTTGTGATCTAGATCAATTTTTTACCCTGGTAAAATATATACATTTTATTAATATACAAGGTCCTGTATGTTGCAATAAAAAATGAAGTCCATGCTTCTTCAAGAGGAAGAACTTTATTCTGGGAAATAGTAATCAAAAAAGTGATGGGCACTGTAGTGGGACTGAAAAGACTAATACAATCCTGATTTATATAAAGATGAGAGTAGGAGAAGACAGACACTATATTCCTTCTGATACTGATAATGGCACAAATACTGCAGGAATTTTGTGTTCCTGCCGTATATTGATATCGGAAACATATTGAGATATTGGATAGAATTTAGAAAAGCACCATGAAATGCATCTAAGTTGAAAGCCAGAAGACCTATTTTTTTTTATATTCTTTATTTTATCAAGAGAAAAATGTCAAAGAATAATTTTGGCAAAATAACAAAGAATAATGCTAATTAAACTATATCTATAAGGAAAACCAACAATATAACAAGATATAGTGAGATTAAAACAGAAGGTAAACATGTTCAGGAACAAGAAGCAAGGCAAACTTTTCCTACAGAAAAAAAAATTAACCACTAGAACAACTTGTCATGGCCTGAGACAGACTACCCCCATCACTGAAAAAGTTTATATGAAGGCTGAGAGATATAGCATTATTATTTTTTAAATATGGCTGTAGTTCAATTTGAAAGAGAAATTAATTCATGAAACTCCTTTATGAGGAACAAAATAGAAAGCCATAATAGATAGCCTCAGTGGTCCCTTTGCAGCTTTTAAATCAAAGAATCTTGAATGTCTTCAAATTTATTGCTTCATGCTTTCTCCTCTTTCATTTGCAGTGTTATCAGTGAGTGAGTATGTGTAAGAGTATGTGTATATGTGTATGTCTATGGTCATGAGTGCAGATTTTGGAGTTAGCACTCTCCAGCAGTCTCTTACATACGGGCGTTTGCTGTTTGAAGAGCAGTACTTTTAAGAAGATGAAGGTGGATCTGGAAGAGGAGATGCTCCAGAATATTCAGCAGCTAAACAGAAACATTCCTTTGAAAAGCCCTAATAGGGAAAGTGTGATATCAGGTGCACAGGGCTAGAGAAGCTAAGGGATTTATAGTAAATGGATGCAGACTTCCTTAATTGGGCTCTGATTAAATAGTTGTACCTTGATCAGATATAAAACCCATGACTGTGTCCAGTCCCACAGGCACAGGTGGAAGCCCTGAGCTGTCAGCAGCCCATGCTGCTGCCCAGTGTCTAGTTGTACTAAGCTCTCATTCCATCAACTGGACACTTCATTCCATACTCTTCTACACAAGAACAACGTCAGGTCTTACTCATGGTTATCCATCGCTTTGTCTCTACGGGGAAATCAGCTTCTTCATAACACCAGCTAGTTAATCTTTAGGAAGCCTTAACTAGATGTGTACACTTCTGTTTTAGTGAAATATTTCCTCCTCTTTCCTCTTAATAAAATGGCAACTTCTATTCAGAATTCCTTAAATATTTATAAACATATTAAGTTCTTCTGCGCTCTGTAGTCTGCCTTCAGAATATTTTATTGAGGTTACCCACTGGTTTCATCATTTCATCGGATGCTCTGCAAATATTCTATGGGGTTACTATTACTGTCATGTTTCTGTATTATCTCAAAAGATAATCTTGCTGTCTCAATTCTAACCCTTCTCTACTTGCTTTCTTTTGCATCTTAAGGTTTTTAAATAGCAAAATCAAAACTCCATGATCTGTAACTACTTATAAATAGGATCCATTTAGTGAAATTTAAAGGAATTCTCATTTTCCAAGCTGCTGCTTTTATCTCTCAAATAGCTGTCGTTTACTAACAGTCCAAAGCAGGTTTTTAAAAACTGTTCTTGTAACACTGGTCAGAAATTATCTTTAAGCTTTTGACAGATGAGCTGAATTCAAGATATACTCTTCTGATTTCCTTCTGCAGGCAATTTATATGTCATGGTTATCAGAAAACTTGAGTACTGAAGGAACCATTTTTATTGGATATGATGGAGTGCTAACCTAAAATTTTAGCACTGTCATTAAAAGTGGCATTTTTGGAATGGATTTGTATTATAAGATTTTTTTAAAAGACGACAGCTGAAGAAATGCTGGTACTTTTAACAATAGTCAGAAAAGTTTGAACAAGACCACCTTGAGGTGCTTTCCTGGAATTTCAAAATTTTTAAAATGTAAATGTTCTCTTAGCTAATGGCATGAGTTATCACTTATCCATTCATAAGAAATATTCTAAAAATCAGTAATACTTTACATGGCAACCCTTTCCTGCAAGACATTTTAAAATATTTTCATAAACATTAATGCTTATGATATTCTGAAGGGAAAAGAAGAAGTTTTACTTATTTCTTAGCATAACCAACATGTAAGTGAGAACTGAGGGAAGAAAGTGAAGATGAGAACACACCACTCTTGAATCTTTTGTCTGTATCTCACATCAGTAGACACCAGGAACAGGTATCTAATGCTAGGTATCGAACATTGAGCCTAGTCTGAGTGCAATAACTAGCTCCCTCAGTTATTATCAAAAACAATTTTCAGCTCAACCCTGTGAAAGGCAAGGAGAAATAAAAGGTTTTTAATAAATATTTGAATGCAGGTAAACTATTTTTCTCATTTACTTTCCACGTCTGTGGTATTCTGGACTTTTCTACCAGACCTCCACTTGATGGGGACAAGAATGTACCGAAACAAGCTGAAAATATGCATAAGACTCCAAATCACATAACAAAACTGACAGTTGTTATCTTCCTTATAGTGCAGGCTTTTCAAATCAAAGAAGGACCCTATGGAGAATTCTCATTAAGAATTCTCATCAACAACTGAAACTTGCTGTGCTGGTGGGTCCTTTCCTCGGGAAGAGCAAAGATAGTAGATACTTCTGAAATGGCGTCTTGTTTATAGCGTAAGCCAGACACTCACTTCTCCTGTCAGAGCAGGGCTGCTCATAAAAATTCGCTTTCTCAGACTTCTTCTGTTGAACCAAGCCCTGTAAAGGCACTTCCTTAGGAAACCAAAAAACCAATGCAGTTGTGTTCTTTTTTAGCTTCTTTGTTTTAGCTCCCTAAGTGCAGTTCAAGCACCCCATCCTCCCTTTCTTACTAGTTGCAGACACTGATGTGCACCTTTGCTTCTTCCATGTACATTTTCTAAGTTAGAGATGATCTGTTCTGTCGTGCTTTGTCCATAAAACGTAGATGAACTGTACTTAACACCACAGACTGTATCAGGCTCAAGGAAGCTAAGGGAAGAAATGAAGCACAGGCATATGTGGTTTTAGTATTGAATGGTAATCAGTTATCTTAAATTCATCAATTTGTCCTCCCATTGTTCTTTAAATAAAGTTCTGGTATTATGAAATCTTCCACTTGTTCTACTTTGATATATGTTAACTAAAGACCAAGAAAACCCAATAGTCATCTGTCCGGTAACAATAAGTCTTCGAAATAACCTTTGCTGTGTACTCATCTGATACAATTAACTTTGTTTTGTGCTATAATCCATTGTGTTGAGAACAAGAAAGACAGCCTTTCAGATCATACAACAGCTGTAAGTGATCAGCTAGAAAAGCTGCTTTTATGGCATCTAGGGAAAAAGGAGCTGTGTAGGACAGTTTTGTGCAAGGAACAGGTCTTGAAATGCCACCTGAAGACAAACAAAACATGTTAGTCTCAGTCTGGAACAGGCTGGAACTGCCTATGTTTCTTTCTGATAAATAAAATTCTGTGATATGGCTGGTCAGAGAAAAAATGTATGTTATAAACGACACATTCACCACCTCTTCCAAATCTTTATTATTGACAAGATTTCAGAGGAAAAAAGCCTTAAGATTTGTTCAATCTCCAGTTCCTTAGAATTAAAGGCCAAGCTAGTGTACATATAGATCTGTTGATTTCTGAACTTAGGATATGTACAAGAACTTTTCAGGATCATCATTTTACCTTGATTTGCCTATAGCCTGAGTTAGAAATAACAGGCAGTCAAAAACTATCCAATAAAAACTGCTTCTACCTATAGAATTTTAGCTATAAACCAGAATGTATTTATTTATGTATGAAGTGTTCATATTTCAATCTGAAAAAATGAATAAGAATGCTGGAGGAATATTTTAATTTGCTGCAGTGTTCCATCACATTTTTAAGAAAAAAAGATATTGCTTTTAGACCAAAAGTGTACAAAATTACATTTTTCTTTGTGACATCACATAAGAAAAATATACCTTTTGCAGATACATTTTACAGTTCAAAATAATTAAAACTGAACTTCAAAAAATTCAGAAAATATTTGGAAGAATCATACACCTGTACTTGCCATATCATAGTGTTGTCCATTGTAAAATGTTGCTTTATAACACACAGTCCTTTTCACACAGAGCTTGGTCTCTAGTTTTGCAAAGCTTAATGGATGTGTATGTGTTTTGTACACTGAGGTGTTTCGTTGATGCCAATGGAGCTCGCTGCAGCACAGGATGTTAAGACAGGCATTACTCTTTTCAGCATCAGCCGCTAAGCCTATTATATCAGGGCACAAAATCAAGTCAGACAGGACTCTCAGTAAGGCTGGTGAAGCCCTGTTGCCTAAACCATTGTGGCGTGGCTGAAAAGAATAGTAGAATTTGACATGATGGGTAAAATACTTTAAAGGAAGTGTGCACTAAGAAGGCTTACAGTGTTGTTGGATAGGATAATGCAGGTTAAGCAATTAAATCATCTCCTTTTTGGTGAAAGTCATTATTCTTTTGAGTGATCATGTGCCAGAACCAAATCTTAATAGCTTATACTGTATACTTGAAAATGGTCTGACTCATTTCAGCCAAGAACATTCTGTTTATTTTCTTAGTTCTAACATTATCTGATACTGAAAAGATGACCTTTAAGTGGTCCTCAGTGCACTCATACTCTTTGTTCTAGGAATACAAGGAATCTTGAGAATAGTCAGCTGAAACAATTTTTTATATACTTTATATTTAGCAACACCTAAAGTTCATCCTTCTCTGACTGAGACTATTGAGATTATAGGAAGATGAAAAGCTGAGGCAGAGAAGACTTCAGGAGTGAATCAAAATCTGAAAACTAGCACTGTATATAAATTAAGCTGTCATTCAAGCTGCACTTATTTATACCGTGGTTTGTAGAAGTGATTATTATGGAAAGAAAAACGCATTTAATTTTCTTGCAAATTACTTTGTAGTGCATCTTATCTCTGTGAAGTCAGAATAATTGGAGAGGGGATCAGTTATTCTTTTTTAAAAAAAAAGTAGTGGCAGTCACCTATGAAGTTCAAAAGAGGAACATTTTCCCCAAAATGCAGTGTTCAAATAAAAACTAGGGATACACTTCCCAGAATTAGTTTCTCTACAAACTGTCATCTGACATCTTCTCCAAAACTGTCAGTGTTGACCAGTAACAAAGATAGTCCAAGTTGCTGTGGGACTGGCTGGATGCCTGGCTTTGCAGCAGCCTTGGGTACATGCTTTCTCTTTACCTAGGGTCAGTTATCCCAGAGAAAATAGAGAGTAAAAACACAGGCTGTGTTTTTTAATGTTTAAAATCAACTGATTAAATATTTTATACAGGAATTAGGTGATATGATACACTGTATGTCTCACCCAATGTCTTCATAACACTCCTGAGAATGGTGGTAGCATTGTTCGTATTTCACAAAATGGGAGTTGGTTCAGCCAATTCATCCATTTCATTTTAGAGACATACCTCAGGTTCAGAGAAACCTGGGAGACTTTTTCTTTTAATTGACTCCAAAGGGAGTGTAGATAACCAACTCTGCTAGAAATACCTACACTGCTTATCTGTGGGTAGAACATTTATTGGTAGACAATATCTGCTGTTTTTCGAACTGGGATTAGGAGAAGTAAGAAGTGCACAACTAGAGTACATCTGGGAAAAAACAGTGGCAGAAATTTGCTTGTCACCACAGGGTGAATCTGGAGGAGATAAAGAATGTAGCTTTTCAGGCCTTTCTCATCGCTCACAAAACCGTCCTTCCTCTGTCTTCATTTCCTTTTCATTTGGTTACAAAATAACACCATGTAGCAGCATTGTCTGTTTTGGTTTTGTTTCATAAAACAGATTCACATTTTCTCTGCTTACACCAAGGTTTGCCCTCTCACACAGCAAAGCCACAGCCAGATTTGACACCACACTGTTGACCCACACCATGTTCTTTCACTGTTATGTTCACTACCTGGGTTTACGGTGAAATTCACTACAAGATTTTAACTTCCACCAAGTAACTCCTCTGAAGCAGCTATTAGCCATGTAGAAGTGTTTCGAGGCTGATCAACCATTGCCTAAGAGGTAGCTACTGGGTAGCAAAGGTCTGATTAAATCCATTTTAATAGTTATAGACTGCTTTAAATATAATAAACTTGTTTTATGTTAACTGAATCTAACCTTTCAGCTCAATATAACTCATTACCAACTTTGTCCTTTTGTGTTCCCTAAGATATTATATTTTTTTCTGTTAACACTGGAGAAACTACTAAATAATACTTGCAATGTCTTTACACTTGTGAGTTGAAAAGAACTGATATCTGCATTTATCTTTTATTTTACAGTCTTGCCCTAACTGTCTAGCTTTAAGATTTCTGTAAATTAAATTTTTGTGTTATGGATGGTAGAATAAGATGAAGAGCCATCATTAATAGCCAATTGTTCTTCAGTTCTGTGCACATCCATCTCCTTTTAGCCAACTAAGTTTTCATGTAACTAAAATGTAAAATGTTATGGAAAATATTATAAAAACAGAAATACTGAGTATTTTAATCTTTAATATCTGGCTGTTAGTAGAGATTTCATTGAACCTACTATTGAACCTTACATTTTTGTTAGTATGTTTCCCATCTCTACCCATTATCAGATACTTAAAGAATAATTTATTATACTCTGAAGAGCATTAATTTCGAGTAAAGAGGCTAACAACATTGTTAAAGTGGCAGAAGGTGTCAAAATTTAATGAAAGGAAAGGTACAATGAATATTTGAAGACAGATGCAAACAGGTTTTTATAACCATTTCAGGTATTTCAGACACAAAAAAATTCCGTATCTTAATCTAAATTCTGAAGTGGATATGTTGTGACTCGTGTAATTCATTAACGAATACCAGCAAGACTCCAGGTGGGGTCTCACCAGAACAGAGTAGAGAGGCAGAATCATCTCCCTCAACCTGCTGGCCATGCTTCTTTTGATGCAGCCCAGAATACGATTGGCCTTCTGGGCTGCTGGTGCACATTGCTAGGTCATGCTGAGCTTGTCAACCAGCACCCTCAAGTCCTTCTCCTTAGGGCTGCTCTCAATCCATTCTCTATCCAGCCTGCATTTGTGCTTGGGATTGCCCTGACCCATATGCAGCACCTTGCACTTAGCCTTGTTAAAATTCATGGGGTTCACACAGGCCCACCTCTCAAGCCTGTCAGGGTCCTTCTGGATAGCAGCCTGTTCCCTCCAGCATGTCAACTGCACCATACATCTTGGTGTTGTTGGCAAACTTGCTGAGGGTGCACTCAATCCCACTGTCTGTGTCACCGACAAAGATGTTAAACAGCGCCAGTCCCAATACTGATCCCTGCGGAATGCCATTTGTCACTGGTCTCCACTTGGACGTCAAGCTTTTGACCGCAACTCTTTGAACGCGACCATCGAGCCAGTTCCTTATCCACTGAGTCGTCCATCCATCAGTTTTGTGTCTCTCCAATTTAGAGGCAAGGATGTCATGTGGGACAGTGTCATACGCTTTGCTCAAGTCCAGGTAGATGACATCAGTTGCTCTCCCCTTATACATAAAGTATTGCCAAAGATGGAATCTTTTAAGTACATAGTTTATGAAGTATGTATACTAGGATAAAAGTGAGCATGTTTTCTCTGTATAAGGAAAATACTTCTGGTCAACGCTTGGCAAAATTCTGTGTCTGTAATTCCTTTGATTTGTAATTGATCTGTAAAATTACAGGATAGATATTTTGTTGCTGTTTTATCAACTGAGAAATGATAGTATATTCCTATCACTCTTCAGAAAGACAGCCGTAATCTCAAAATCAAGTCTAATCTAATTGCATACAACATAAAATGCAGATTTTATTCAGTAACAGCTCAAGTAACCGCTCTCAATTTTCATTTGAGACCTCCCACTTCAGTCTCCCTTTTTCTATCAGAATGTTTGTTGACTGTTGTTGTTCTGTAGTTGGAGATATTTAGATCTACTTCCATGCACATTCAGTGGTGGTACTAATGCTTTTCTCATCATTAAATTCTGAAAAAAAAAAAAAGGTTGTACTTAAAAATACAAGAAACATGGATGTCAGAACCACAATTGGTAGATTGCTATTTGAGATGGAGTCAGCTGCTCGAGGGAAAATCTATGACATTTTATTGTTAGAGATTGATTATAGAGAAGATTGATTATGACTATAGAATAGAATAAAATAATAGAACTAGAACATAGATTCACTTGTGTGAACACAGGTGTGTTAAGAAACCATACAATCGGTATGCTGCTGTTGGGATAGAAACCAACTGTACGGATTGTACCACATAGAATTCACAGAAGAAGATGAAGGACAGATGACGACCCCGAGATGACCCTGAAACTAAGCAGGGCCTGAAACCAGCGAGGGAGAATTCTACTAAGACAGAAGAATAGAAAGAACTTAATAAATGATGTACTTAAAGAAACAGAAAGGTTGCTTAGAAACTTAAGAAGATTCTAGACTTGATGCAATTGGTTTAATAAATGTATATAAACTAGTCTAGTGAGTTAAGCTTTGCCACTCACTGAGGTGATGGCCCAACTCCGAGTCGTGAGCAAAGCAATAACACCTAGTGTAACTCACTCATGTGAAAGTAAAATCTTTAACTTTTTTAACCTATAGTAACCGCACATTTATGCAGGACCCTCACAAAAAGCTGCTCTTTTGAAATGGTAGCCACAGTAGGATAAGTGGAAGGTGCAACAGCTAACTGTAATGGTGTGTGTGGCTGGAGCACTCACCAAACCTAAAGGGACCGAAACCCACATCCCACTCCACAGACGAGTGCATCAGTAGCTGAGGCAGCATTTCAGTGCTGATGTAGCACTTAAATGAGTCTACCTCATTTAAGGTCACTTGGGCCTTGGAGGCTTCAGCCTCAGACAGGATGGGTTTTAGTGGATTTTTATATTTGACCAGTAAAGCAATCATCAAATGCAGATACATGACAGGCATATATACAATAGATCAAAGATCTGGCCTACCAAGACTGAGTTTAACCTCTAAGGTGACGGAGATTTCAGAGTTAAAATCAACCTTTTAATATTTTTTCTTATTTGTTGTTTAATGAATTTGTTTCATTCAGAGCTTTTGCAATAATGAAAGATAACTTTTTATAGGTGAATTTCCTATAGGTGATATCAATCTTAAAATGCAATGTATACAAGCGAAAATGGATAAATAAAGATATTGACATTGACACAGAGTGTGGAGAGTGATTTTTTCCTAATAGTGCTGATTCTAACTGCCACAGTATTGTAGAAATGTGTGAAAGCTTGTTGTTGGCACACTGTGGGAATTCTGTGGGATAGCAAAGTTAGTTTTTCTCATTTGATTTCATATCTGTAAAACAACTTATTATGTTAATAAATAAGCTTTTAAATTTATTTTATTGTTTATTTTTTGTTTATTGAAAGATGTTGATGGAAATAATGGCATTTTAAATTATTGTTAGACATAGTTTTAAATATTAATATTAAAACTGTTTGCTAAATGATCATTTGCCCTGACTCCACCAAAGGCCATGAAAAATCCTGAATTAATTTTCAAAGGTCAGTATTTTGCCTAGTGTCTGCTGAGTGCTTGTTAGATTTTCTATTTCTATTTCAATCTAATAAATGTATATTAATTATTTGTATTATTTCAATGCCTATTGTGTCAACTCTTCTAATTTTCTGTACACTTACAGAAACACATCAAATGATCTGTTAATTAACACATATCATACTGTTATTCTTTTATTAAGTATAAATTAACTGCATCTGTTAAATTCATAATTAGTTTAAAAGTTATCCAATTTATTTTCCATGTTATCTAAATTGTATATACTTTTAAAATAAGAAATCTTACTTTGTGGCTAAGTGAAATTGTGTTTATCTATTCTGTAATCACTGTTTATGTATGTGAAAAGCGTAACCAGAGTACATTAATTTAATGTAGTCAAACTACAATGAAAGCATTGTGGTTTCAAAGTGGTTTCATGCTTTCTGAGCCAAAGGGAAACCATATTATGTTCATTAAGCTTGAAGCTTAGTTTCTGATATTACTGAAAATAATTGATCTGTTATATAGAGTGAACCTTGCTTTTATTTCTCCCCATGTCTGGGGTTTTGTTTTTGTGTTTTTCCCTTCATCTAAGGCCATTTCCAACACTGACAGATCATCTCTATTGGTCATTGTTTTAAGAATAATACTTCCTGCTCAGTAGTTAGAAATACAAGTGTTCGTCTTTTATTTTTGCTTCTGTAGGCATATAGGCATAGGTGGAACAATAACTATTCATCACTATTAAGAAGTAGGAAAGAAAAAAGAAAAAATACCCAACTTGTATCATTTAGTCCTTAAACTTCATTTCTGGTTTTCAAGTCAATTTCCTATACATAGATTTCGTTGGAATGGAAAACCTCCTTGCAGCCAGCACTCATTTCTTTCAGTATTAATTGCCATACATTTGAAATCCCATGGGTAAAAGCACTGTGAAAATTAATTTGTGACTTTGAAATACAGTAGGCTTAATCCTATTCTAATAACAATGACATACTGCTTCACTATCTGATGGAGGAAGGAAAAAGATAGTGTGTTAGAAATTATGTCACCAAGTGTCTGTAGGTGTCTTTCCAGACTCTTTAATTTGTTTATACTATATTTCTACTCTTTAAAAAAACCTTCATCTTATGTCTCTAATGTCACAGTCCTGTGTAGTTAGAAAAACGGCGTAAATATTAACTAATGACAAATAAATAAATGAACTTCAAGATATTCCATTGATTAAAAAAAAATCCTAAGTGTTCCAGGAATTAATTTTTCAGATTTCCTATAGGATTTTCATTAAATGCCTTCTATCTTTAAACTCTGTCTGTTTCTGTGCAACTTCTTAATAAGTCTTTTAGCTTCTGTAACAGCTCTGTTCCTCTGTTGTGTCCTGATTAAGCTCTACAAAGTCTTCAAGAACATCATCTAACATAAAGCACAATACTGCAGAAGTAAACATGTACCAAGACAGATATTTTGCATATGACTTTTAATTAAGAAAATATTTGAGCGATTTATGACCTCCTCAATGTCAAAAAGGAAAATTTTGCCTGAGGGTTAATTAACATCCTAGAACCTTTATGACATTACAGCTATTCATTTTACATTGTTGTATTCTTGCTAACAGCAAGAACTAGTTCTTATTTAGGTTTATATTCAATACTTTATTAAATTTTAAAAAATCTCATGCATTGTCTTTTACTCAGCTAATGCTTACATTACCACAGAAGGCATAAAAATTCTCGAGAGTTGGGGTTACTTAATGGCTTTTATATGTTTTGTTAACTCACAGTAGTCAGAAAATTCTTTTTTTTGCAAAAGTAAACTTCTAGGCTTGGTGTGTGTACGTTCCTACATGTAAAGTTCAGAAAATTTTCATTCTGGTAATCTCAATTACATGCTTATGTGTTATTCATCATACAACATTTTCTAAAAATAATTTTGTAAAATAACCTGTTATTATGTCTACGCTAGAAAAATAATCTTATATCATTTAAACAAAATTATTTATATATGAATAAATAATAGCAAGCTGTATGCATTCAAAAGAAGAAAAATATGTGCATTCAGAGATAACAATAGTCAAGAGAGACTAGGGTTTCTTACAAAACTGTCGATTTTTTAAAAAAGCTTAGTCCAAAAACCAGATATATGATCATTCCCAGCACAAAAAGCCTTTGCATTTTGCCTGACCCTTGAGTCAGAATCTTTGTTACGTGTGGGACAAAAGACAGGTCAGTATTTCATGCCATCATTTGGCCTCAGTATTAAGACTGCTGTTAGACTGAAAAGTTCCTGACATTCCCTAGCAATGTTTATTGTGGTATTGATGCTTGCTAATGAAAAAAGGACACAAGGTCAATTTATTTAATGCAGACCAGAAAATAGTTACGAAGGATAAGTACTTTTGATCATGTACTCCAGATTTTATACCTACCTCCTAGCAGTCAATGATTCCGTATTCACGGCTCATAAAAATAAAGATCATCCTTAACATAGGTGGAGAGGTCAGATGAACTCTACTTAAGAATGTTTCTCACGTATATCTTCAAGAATGCTAATCACTCACCACTGATTAAAATCAGAGAAGCCGGCCACTTTGGAAAAATAATATGTCATGAGAAGCTTTAAGCATGCATGCAAAATAGTTGCATGAAGATGAAACATTGTTAAATGGAGGTGAGACAAAACCATTGTCTGCACAGTTTTGACTTCTTGGCAAGCCTGTCTTACACAAATCTCACTTGAATGTATTTATAAATCCTTCAGGTGTTATGACTCAGCATTCAAAAATTACAAAAGATCAAAGCAAAAGATTCTAATGGTTTGAATGGGTGTACTCTTCGCTGGATAAAAACTGGCTGAATGGCCGAGCGCAGAGAGTGGTGGTCAACAGAGTTAAATCCAGCTGGTCACGAATGGTGATCCCCAGGGCTCAATTTTCGGTCTGGCCTTGTTTAACATCGTTATCAATGATCCGGATGAGGGGTTTGAGTGTTCCCTCAGAAAGTCTGCAGATGACATCAAGTTGGGTGGGAGTGTTGGTCTGCTGGAGGGTAGGCAGGCTCTGCAGAGGGATCTGGACAGACTGGATCGCTGGGCCAAGGCCAGCTGTATGAGTTTCAACAAGGCCAAATACCGGGTCCTGCACTTCAGTCACAACAACCCCATGCAACGCTACAGGCTTGGGGAAGAGTGGCTGAAAAGCTGCCTGGCAGAAAAGTACCTTGGGGTGCTGGTTGACAGCCAGCTTGACATGAGCCAGCAGCATGCCCAGGTGGCCAAGAAGGCCAACAGCATCCTGGCTTGTATCAGGAATAGTGTGGCCAGCAGGAGTAGGGAGGTGATCGTGCCCCTGTACTAGGCACTGGTGAGGCCGCACCTCGAGTTCAGTTTTGGGCCCCTCACTACAAGAAGGATATTGAGTTGCTGGAGCGTGTCCAGAGAAGGGCAACGGAGCTGGTGAGGGGTCTAGAGAACAAGTCTTATGAGGAGCGACTGAAGGAACTGGGCCTGTTTAGTCTGAAGAAGAGGAGGCTGAGGAGGGACCTTATTGCTTTCTATAACTACCTAAAAGGAGGTTGTAGTGAGGCAGGTGTTGGTCTCTTCTCCTAGGTAACTAGCAATAGGACAAGAGGCAATTGCCTCAAGTTGCATAAGGGGAGGTTTTGATTTGATATTAGGAAAAATTTCTTTACTGAAAGAGTGGTCAGGCATTGGAACAGGCTGCCCAGGGACATGGTTGAGTCAACATTCCTAAAGGTGTTTAAAAAAACATGTAGATGTGGCACTTTGGGATACAGTCTTGTAGGGATGATGGTGTTGGGTGGATGGTTGGACTTGATGATCTTAGAGGTCTTTTCCAACCTATGATTCTATGATTCTATGAAATTATATTTCCATTTAGGCATTTATTACCTGATCGTGCATTACTTTTTAAGGTAAATGTTTGCCTTCATGCATAAGGAAGTCACTTTACATTTTCTTTCAGTGAGGTGATGTGTGGAAAGCCAGTGCGGGATAGTATTCTGTAAATGCTCTTCACCCTCAACTTTTTGCATACTGCTCACTGGGAATGCTTTGCAACCAAGCAGGAATGACACCATATAGTGTATTTCAGGATGGCCCCGTGTCAGGACCCTGAGGGCACTAATAGGTCTGAATGGCTCTGACCAACCCCACTTGGGACCCACCACCCATGGGCCCAGGAGATTCATTTCAGCTCAGCCTGGGACCTCTAGTCCCTGCCTGAGCTATTCTGAAAGGGTCTCCAGCTCTCTCTCCAGCTCCTATATGGACACCTGGTACCTATCCTGTGGTCTTGTCTCCAGTCCTGTGTCCTGCTGCTCCTTACCTGGTTTCCTGGCCCTGGTTCATGGCTTGCTGTGCTTGGGGCTGTCAATGGACCCTGTTACTGCCACCTGGCTCTGCTCAACATGCTCAATCACCATGGTATGGTGCTCAGCTGTTGGGGGCACAGCCTGCTCTGCAGCTCGTCTCCCCTTCCCTTGGCAGGCAGCCAAGCCTTGGTGGTCTCTGACAACCAAGTATCTAAGAGTAAAGAGGAGAATTGTTGTATTTCTACAGTTACAAGTACTGGTGTCATAATGACTGGCAGAACTAAAGTCAAATTGGTAACTCCTGCCTTCACAAGCTGAAGAATTTTACTTCTTAGCTTCTCACTCTGGATTATTCCAGTGGCATTTATTCTCTTTAAAAATACCCAAGAATAGTGTAGAAGATATTCCTGTTTTAGTCAATGAAAGGCTGTAAAATGGTTGGTACAAATTTGAATTAAAAAAAGCACTTTCATTTTTGAACTTAGAATTTTAAGACTTCTCCAAAGACATCTCTTCTTTGGTTTATACACTTTCTAGAAAAATATTTCCTGGGTTCAGCTTTTTCCTTGGAAGGCATTTCTTTTGAAATGGTTAAGGGACCTAGTCCTACATATACCATGTAGGGCTTAGCAAAACCTTTCTTGAATATTTAGACGTTAATTGTAGACAGGTGTTTCAATGGTAATTCCTTTATTCCTAGACCTAAGGGGACTGGAAATCACTACTGGATCATATGCAATAATGATGAAACGAGGGTGAACAATCAGAAAACACAGATGGTTTTCTAAAAAAAGGGATCTAGCAGCCAGAAATCTTTCAAAAATACAGTGCCTTCTAGTGTAAACTTTTGTTGCACTTTAGCAACCTTCCTTGCAAAGACTTCCTAAGAGAAGAATCTACCCCTTTGAATTACACTAGCATTCGCTAGTAAAGTACACACACACTGTCATAAGCCTGTCTAATGTCTTTTTCTACCTAAGATGAACTACAAAGCAGCAGACTTGCTGGCATCTGTTTTCATGTTGCTCAACAGTTCCAACAAGAAGATACAAAAATTCTACTGTATCAGGATTTACAAAGTCAGCCTCTGGCTTTCCCAGTCACAGCTTGGCCTTAGCAATGTGAATGGGATGCCTGTCTCACTGCTGCATCTTTCTCTGCATGTCCAACGTCTCTACGCTCAGCTGCGCGCAATGAAGTTTCATCCCACTAAGCCCTGCAGTACAAGATTCCCCTCCACATCTATAGACTGAACTCAAGAGCCAGCAAAACACCATAAGAAAGTGAAATTAATGGCCTGGATTTCCTCTTCTTAGAGATAAATGTTACCCAATGTGGGTTTTATATCTTTTCAAAAGTCAAGCCGAAATTCAGCTGCTGTAACTTAATCCATCCCTTTGCCATCTCAGCAAATTTGTCCTGTGTAAATAGTGTGATCTTTATAAATAAATACTGAAGCACAGCTGGTGTTGGCATGATATCACTGTTAGGTCACTGCAGCCCTACTATCACCAGTGGGTGTTGCGCATTATTCGCAGAACTGGGAAATACAGGGCAAACGAAGGCAGAGGAGAGTCAATAGAGGATCAAATAAAAAAGAATGTTTGCCTCAGTCTACTGCAAGGACATCTGAGCATCATGAAGGCAGGAATTTCACCAAACTTGGTTCTGAATTGTTTCCTCATGAAAGCAAGATTTAACATCCACAGTGGTACAAAGCTGTAGCTGAGTATTAGCTGCTTAAAGTTTACACTATTTTTTTGAGATGGAGAGAAATGGAATCAGAATACCTAAGAAACTTAAAAAAAAAAATAACAACTGAAGAAACCTAAAAAAAAAGAATTAAGCCTTCAAAAGTCTTGAATGAATGAGTCAGCTGGAAGATGTGCACTTTCTTTCCTCCTCTGCTTTGCTGGGAGTATGTGAATAATCTACCTTTGGACATAAAAGTGGTAAATTTTGGTTAGCTGCCATGAAGAGGAAGAAGATAGTTTTTAAACATATATAAAGTTACGCAGCTGAGAAGCAGTGTGTGAGCTGACACCTTTCTAGCTAAAAAATTTTTCTTTTATCTTTTTTTTTTAATAATGGCAACTGAAAAGAGTGACCGCTACACTTTGTGTAGATTTTTTTTGTATTTTCTTTTCAGACTGTTGCTGCCAGTCAGTGCTGATGCTGTTATGGCTTGCAGGTGTGGTATTGCCTAACTGAGCTGAGTGCAAAGTAGCTGTAGCTGTGTACAGCCCAAGTTTCCTCATCTACTTTTGAATAAAAATTTGTTCCAAAATTAGTGGGTAAAATTGCACCAGTATTAAAACTGTTGAGTGTATTCAGCAGACACTATCTTAACTATGTGACTGACAGTTTTAGAAAGGGTATATTAAAACTGCATATCTGAAGGCAGTCTCCAAGCACAACATGCATATCAAAGTGACTTCAGCTCCAGCTACTGTAGAGGGAAAACCACAACACATTTTCTGTTTTTTTTCCTTTTCCTATCATTCAAAATTCATTTGAAATCAAATAGGATGCTGAACGTGGAGTTCCAATGATTTGAATTAGCTTTTCTAGCCATTCATAGCCTACTGTCTTACAGATGTTCAGAACACAAATTCTGGAAAACACTGAGGAAAATATGGGGTAATACTGAGACCATTAAATAAATTAATTAAGAGGTTCCAATAAAGGTAATGCAAATGTTAAAGTCTATAGGGGTGCAATTATGAGAGGACTAGAAGGAACGAGTGTTAACTGAGGAGGCAGGAAGAGCTTGGATCACTGCATTTACACGCAGGCTAGTAGGCTAGGAATAGCAGGTAATGCAGTAAAGACAGAAGTACTTCTGAACTTCCATTGCAGCAGAAGGCAAAAGGTAAAGGAGGAATGTGAAAGAAGCATTAAAAATACGAGAGTGTATGTGTTAGCCATCTAAACCTCCCGCACTTAACTTTGGGATTGTTATGTTACATTTAATACAGATCACCTTAATTTGCGCAGTTGAGAGAAACTAAGACACTAAGTCTAGGGAGATTTGTATAGGTATGTATGGAAAACCTATAGGGAACTTGGTCCATTAGAAAATTCATAATACTGTTGGGTTTTTTTTTTTTCCTTTTTAAAGAACTTATTTTAATGTGTATACCACGTAGAATGCTATTGTAAAACATGATATAGAAGTGTGACTTCAGGTGCTACTTAATTCCCTTGCTAGCAGGCACAGAGCTCCTGGTTTGAACACTCTTGTGACTGTTATAAATAAAAAGTTTTGTCTAACTGCGTCTCCACCACTGAGACACAGAAGAGTCCCTCAGGCTCTTAATGTGTTTGGAATAGTTAATTAGTGAATGCTACTCAGAAATGAATCCCAAATCAGTGTTATTTCCTGTTTTCCCACTATTGGTTTTTTTAAAAAAGTGTGTGAAGTGACAGGGCTGCAGTTTCAGATCTCATTTGGTAATTGAACATTTTTATTTACTGGTGGGCTGTCACTTCTAAATGAGAACACAAATGGCTAGGGAGTTACCTAGCCAACATAAAGTGCATAGCAGAAAACAATAAAAATAGTTTAAAATAGGCCCAATGAGGAAAGGCTTCATTATGATACCAGAAGAGCTATTAGTCAGAGGGGACAGTTCTCATGAGACAAGGAGAAAGCTCAGGAGTTTAAATTTTTTTTCTGAGCTTTAGATGTGGATGAGAACTTAAAGAACATTTCACTTACAGCATGTTTTATCGGGTTTTCTGAAAGCGTGTGTGTAAACAGTGTTCTGGTTTGCTATATTTGTAGTGGGATTTCAAAAGCTATTTTAAATGTTACACATTCTCTTTAAAAACATTTTTGTGTCACTGTGATACTACGTTATCTATTTGTTTTAGATTTGTGGTTCTTTGCTCTTTGCAGCTACAAACCATGAGCATAGCTGGTTCTAAGCCAGTGTCTCAGCTGTGGAGGCAGTGAGTTATGCCTTGGTAAATCAAGTTTCTGAGGACGACCATGAAGCCATAGCTTTCTAGAACTGTTTTCTTCTGCTTTATAAGATATCGAGATAAGTCAGTAAACAGACTACAAGGGAAGTTGGAGAGAAAAGGAAGAGCTGATCTGTTACACACGAGAAGCTAGAGTTGTCTGATGATTGCAAAGGAAAACAAGAAGTGAAAGTCTTTGAAAAATGTCTGGTTCAAATACTGTGACAGAGAGAATGTCATTTAACTTTCCATTGCATGTTACTTTTCCCCAGTACTGATCTTGGAAATAGCACTTAGCTCAAGAAACAGATCTTGGACTGGCAATTGTCTGAAATAAATAACTTTCTTGGTATTCAGTGGTAACCAAAAACAGATAAATAAGAAAACTCAGTGGAGCTTAGCGTCATCAGGAAGGCTACTAGGAGCAGGACAGACAGAGACAGTTTGCCACACAAGATTTTCATATGCTTACATCTTGAGCATGGTGGGCCATTCTGGACTCTGCATCTCAAGAAGAACACAGTGGAGAAGGTGAAGGGGCAACTGAAATGAAGGAGGTGATGAAACATGTGGCTTATGAGAAGAGGAGAAAATGTTAGGGATTCTCCAGCTAGGACCAAGGTGTGAGCGAAGTTTGCAAAATCATTAAGATGGCACAGAAGAAGAAAGAAGAATTTTGATACAAGAACCTGCAGTAATTAAAGTAGGTGGCACTTCAAGAAAATAGTAAGAGTTAAAATTAAAACCAAAAAAAATGCATACTTCTGCTTGCTGGCAGTGAGTTTCTGGAATCTTCTGCCATAGGAGGTTGTGGTTGCAGATGATACAAACACCTGCAAGCAGAAAGTAGATAAATTAGTGGGGAGCAGGTCTGTGAAAATATACTGAAAAGAAGAGGCAGAGCTGTACCCTCCAGGATCCTTACTGCAACAATTACAGATGATGGGGGAGTAGGTGTGGAAAATACTGCAGAAAGTGACCAGGATTGCCTGCTCTCCTTAAATAGCTTCTCTTAGAGCCACAATCTTTATTACTTAGACAACAGTCCAACAAAATCTTCAAATCCTCTCAGAACAGGGAAGAATCAGGTGAATACATATACCAAGAAATGAAAAACAGGATGAAAAGTGAAATTCAAAGGATTAAAAATGGAAAAATATACGGAAGTGTGAGTGGAGGGACAAACAAAAAATTTCACTCTTTCCTGAAAGCATCCAAGGAGCCAGCAGCCACTGCCTAGCAGAGCTCTGCACAGGGATGCAAGACAAGGGAACAGAAACAGACATCGTGGCCACTGACATCCTCCCTGTCAGGCCTCCACTGCCTAGTGTTGAGAACAGCCCACCATGGCCAGCAGGCTGGTGAGAATGTCACACTACCTGCAAGGCCCTTGGCTGGGGACAGAGTTAATAAGAAAGGATCAACAACGTCACCTTTCAAGGCATATTTAAGAACCAGGGTTAGGAAAGAAAGTGTTCTAGCTCTCCAGGACATGTACAGATGACAGGAAGGGAACAAAAAACAGAAGGTGTAGGGAAAAAGCAGAAAGGCTGGGAAGGTGGAGGGAGAAAAAACACAAAAAAGAAGCACAATGTAATTTTTTTAAAAATTAATTTTGTTTGAAATCATTGAGTTGGAGAAGGGGAAAAGAAATACAAAGCAAGTAGAGAAGTGTGGCTGTGTGCATGGAACACTGCTCTGCCTCATCCTGGCTCCTTTCAGAAAGCTGTTCTCTGAAAGGGCGGTAGTGTATTTAGGGCAGCAAGATCCAAATTTCTAGAGAAAAAGCTGATGAGAGTGCACCATAAAAAAGCTGCAGCCCACAGTCGTCGGCTCCAGCTGCATGAGTGCAGTCTGGATGCACTAGATAGTGGTGGTGTTCACAGTGGTCGCAATGGTGGGTGGATGTTTTACAGAGCAAGAAGGAGGAACGTAACCAGTGATATAGTTCTGGTGCTGCAGACAGGTGGTGACAGGAAGTCACCACCATTGACACGACCAAATGATGCTAATTGTGGCTGTCTGATGTAAAATGAATATTACACCTGTCTACCTCAGCCTTACTGTAAAGTGATCTAAAATCAATAGGCAAGCAGTTATTTTAAAAAGTTGAAAGGCACTTCTGTGTAAGTAAGGGAAAAAGTCAAACTCAAATCTTTTTGAAGACTTTCATTGATTTCATTTTTTTTAAGCAAGGAGTTGCAGGTGATGAGATAGCAATTATCATACTTGATAGAAATTCCGATCTGAACTTGATGGAGGATTTTATTTTTAGCATTCAGTCCTAACTGGAGTTCTGAAGCTACAGCACTGCACTCAGTCTAAGTAGAATACTCCCAAAACAATCAGTATGTACATCTAATGAACCTCATATCAGTTTCATTAATACATGTTTTTACAGATTTGTGACACCTGTCCAGTGTCATAGTTGGTCTTGTCTTGAATTTTTTATGGGATCATGACACAATTATGACAAAGGTCCTCCTAATATTATTTCCTTCTTTGACAACATTGAGGAGTTATCTGTGCAATCTCGGCTACTCACCTTTCTTTTCTGCTTCGTTTTCCAGAAACTGGAAGACAAGTTTTAAAAAAGCAGCACTTATTATGCAGATGTGAGGTGGGGTAGGCTTTTAGATACTTCTGGGTGCAGAGGAAGGTGAGGTTATTTTTTGAGGAGTTTGTATTTTAAGAAATGATTTGTGGGATAAATAAGTGGTTTAAAATTATATTATGCATATATAATATTGTCCCAGCTTGATATTATAACTATTGTCCCAGTTTGATATTATAACTTTAAAAAATGTATAAGTGTGTCTAAATTACAAGGATTTCCTGTTTCTGAGGGACTCTTTTGATGACCTAGATAATTAGAGGGAAGCCTGATAAGAGTCCTGATTTCAATATTATCATCCATCTACTCCTTTAATGCTTTTCCTTTGTGCACAATAACTATGGGGCTCAGCCACTTCAGACTATCTGCCACTGCCTTTAATTAAAGTCTTCACTAGGACAATGTACATCAAGATATTCAAAACTCTGGAACATCCTGGGTTATGCAAATTCGCTGGATGAGCTCAGGGGCTGGCAGTCTCCATCCCCAAAGCTCCTTTCAAATACGTGGATGTTCAGGGGAGAGTATAAGACAAATTAGGCCAGGAAGTGAAGATTTCAGTGGTTACAGGCAGAAAAGAATCTAGTAGTTTTTCACCGTATTGCATAACTGTTCCTCTTTTCACAATTTGTGTTGCGTTCTGTCAGTAGTAACCACTTCAGTGCCTTGACTAAATCTGACACTCTTCAGAGGTAATGTCAACTCTTCAGCTTTCGCAAAAGTTCTGAGAAAGGTGATGAATAAAATGTTGGATATGATATCTATCAGTCCTTAGACTTCATTCAGTGTGGCCAGTTTTAAATACATAAATGGTGCAGTCTCTGGGTTTCATTTCATCCAGTCTTGCTGATGGTAATTCTTTCCTTGGTATTGCTCAGAGTCCATTGACATGGGCCATTGCTGGCAAAGGTAACAATGCATTCCTGAATGTTTCCACTCTCATCAGGAAGCCTCAGGATATCAGAGTGGACAATATCCTCCTGTTGGGCATTACCAAACTCTGTACATGTACAACTGCCAATAGTATAGACATGCATGCTGGTAATAAAGACAAATGTGGGTAAGGCCTATAATTTAGCTGGTGACAAACTAACAAAAACCAGCTGGATTTTCTAAGTAAAAAGAGAGAGAGAGAAAACCTTTGGAAATCATTAAATACTATATGAAATTAGATTTAAAGACAACTCATGGAATAAAATCACTTAGGTAGAGTAGTTGAACAGATAAATGGAAATGAATAGTGTGAAACGCAATTTCTTAAACTACCCTGTAGGTTACAAAACATTTACTTAGAGTGTAAGGTGATTTAACTTAATCTGACATTACAGTTTCAGGGAGGAATAAGTACAAAATTGGGTTAAAGTGTATGAGAACACAGACAGTCTACGTAGTTTTACAACAGTTTAATTAATTTAGAGCAAGATATATGAGCGTACGTGTTGGCCAGTGGTCTAAATGTAGATGTGGTTCACAGGATAACTCTACATGGTAAGGGAATAAACTTGGCTAATATCTATGAAAAACAGTTTCATTCAAGTCCTCAGCAGCAGTGGTAAATGCAACAGAAGTTTGCTTTTCTTTATAAATGATTACAGGCAGAAAGAAAGAAAAGGGTGGTAATAAATGAATTGAAGCTGTAATGGATACTGACAGTTTGGAATAAAAGCTAGAAAGGTGGCTATGTGCAGTAACTAAGCTGTAATTTCACATTCTGTAGATTCTATGCCAGTGCCTGTGTGACTTCTGATATCTGTAATATCTATCCTTGCAGTAGTTTTTTTTTCTCTTCAATGAAGTTAATCTAGCTATTTTCTTTATGCTGATTGACTGACATTAGCTACTAAAATAAAAATGAAGCTGCGGCATGAAAGAAGAGAGAATTAGCAATTCTTCAGGAAGGAGATGGAGCAGTTTCCAGTACTGATCTTTCTAGTTAAAAATGCACACATGCCCAGAGGGCCACAGGAATGGGGTGGAGATTGCCACAGTGAGGTATAGTGTTGAGGGGAGAGGATAAACTCTGTTTTGGGTTCCTTTGCTTTTTCTACTGTTTTGAAAAAATGGAATAAAGGCAGTGAAATATTTATGTTTTATCATTTATACACATACATACACACACATATATACACATTATATGTATACTATAGTATATATGATATATGGTATTTATAGATTAATAAGAGGTGATGAAATTGCATTTGAAGTTGATAAAACCTTCATTTGATCCAAAACTTAATTGAAATTAGTGAGTTTCAAAATAATAGATCATATAATAAAGTGTCTGACAAAAAAAATGGCAAATATTCAGTTATTTCAGTTGTTCTTCAAATAGTTTAATGAAGTTAACATAAATTCATGTACCACTTTGAAAACATGTTTATCTGAATTTTTCTGGTGTTTTGTTATGATTATCTAAGGAAGACAGAGAAGAACAAGGCTGGGAACAAGGGAAGAGATTCTATATGAACAAGCTTCCTGATTTCTAGTGTTGACTGCTAATAAGACTGCACACTCATAAGCATGGAAGAAGATAAAGTTGTATTTTATTTTGTTCTGTGATAGTGCTGAACATGCATTTTGTAATGTCTGTCCAATATATCCATTGATTTTTATGGTTGTGAATTTTCCATCAAAAGTTCATTACTTCCTTGAAAATAACAGTAATTTCTACACAGACAGTTGTTAAAGGACATATAAAGAAACCAACCAAAAAATTTCAGATCTTTATTTTTTTCAATTTGCAGCGGCTTAGTTGGATTGCATTACTTAACTTTCAAGTGTGCTATGAGGTAAAGTGATATGGTGTCTTTACTGTGATTTGATGGACCTGTTTCAAATAGCTGGATTGCTGGAAGTCAGAAAGCCTGTCTGATAATTCAGTACTGGAGTATTTCAAGTCGTAAGCTGAAAATTCTTGTTTTTCTTGGTAAAACTGCTAATTAAATCCAAGCAAGTGAATAGTCATGAAAGATATGGCTAAAAATAATTCATTCCAATAGTCAAGAGAAAAATTTACAGAAAACATTTATACGTTCATTATTTCTCTAGTTCAGAGTTAAGATTTTATTTAATTAAAGTTTATTACAAGTTAAATGATATTTTCTACACAGCTTTTACATAATGTAAAATATTCTCTCCTACAAAGAAAAGCGCCTGGTTATGAATTATGTCTTTGGATTTCTGTGGGCATCAAATCATTATCTATGAAATTGTCCTCTTCATTTGTACATGTCAGAAACCTGTGCATAGAAAATCAATCATGATTCCTATCACACTGCCCTGAATCATATCTTTATTAGATTACCTCAGAGCTGGGTGAGTCATAGCACAAGACGATGACTGCAGGGTGGGAGAGATGCACCCCATGACATTGGCTGGGTTCCCTATTTAGAGCTGTTCTCACTTGTGCTTTCTCCGGTGGTTGGTATTAGCTACTTGAGGTGTTGCTATCTTCTAGACAGAGTAGCAAACCTATTGAACGAATGTCAGTTTGGTGAAACACTCTCTTTGGTCATCTTTTTACATATTGTATGACCTCATAAAGAGATAACTGCCCACAGACATTGTTTTCTTGATTTCTCTTTTGAGTGACTTATAAAAGGGTCTAAGAGTTTTGTATTTCACAGTTTGATAAGATTGTATTTTAATACTTGAAAACTGTGAGCAGTACAAAAAATATTAGAAGATCTAATTATGAAACAACTCACAAACTGAGCCATTTTACGAATAAAAACCTAGCTGTAAGGAATTGCAGCCATTGAACTAGCTGGAGATGAAATTTCATCTACATTATACGAAATTAATGCATTTTTTTAGATATGTTAGTATTAGTGGAATCATGCATTCCCCCAGACAGTATTTACCCTGTTAGATGCACTTTATGTGGTACTTTTAAAAAACAGAAAAAAGCAGTGGTATTCACAAGAGCAGAAGCTAAATGTTCTGAATGTCTACCACTAAAGCATCTACAACTGGAAAGTCCAATGTTTAGCGTATGCTATCCTTTTAAGCTATAAAGCAACTAATTGAAGTATTTTAATTGTCTTTTTTAAAGATTACTGGCCTTGTTCCCAGATTTCACTATGGTAAGTGAGCTACTGATCTTTCACAGTCATCAAATACATGTCATAAAATATTTCTGTCATTGCTGTAGACTTGTCATACTCTTATTGTACAAAAGAGAGGATGTCTGGTGTATTTAACTTAAAGCCTTTTTTTGCATAACATGAATTTACATGCCTTTTATTTACATCTATTTTGTCTCACCCTTCATAACTGCTTTATTTTATAATTTTTCTTCAGAAAGGCATTTTTAGGGCTTGAGATGCTGTCTTTAGTTAAACCAGAGCTTGCTTTAGATAAATAGGAATTACTTTTCGTTTCAAGCTTTATTACTTTTCAGAATCATGATCAATTTCCCACCTTGTTTGCTTGAGGGGAGTGACACGCTAGGAGACCCTTGCACATTTGTTTTGCATTGAGGCTTTACTCATACACTTCAGGCTATTCAATGAGATCCTCTGCACCAGAGTGTGTGCCTGTGTGTGTGGCTGCAGCCGGAGGCCTGCAGATTGGACTGCTGATGATGGGGAGCAGAAGTGCTGAGGAATGAATCTGTGTTCAAGGAAAGCAATAATCAGGCTGTGAATGTCCATAGCTATTATTATATAGCATTAAGCTACCTTTGATGGCCTCTTTTTTTTCTTAAATGGATATTTCCTACATACTACGCTACCTAAAAGAGTTTCACCCTAGCGTTCTTTTTTTCACTTGTTTTAAAGTTGTGGAATAGGAAAGTAATAAATTTTCCTTTAGTAAAAAGACATACTAGTTTGAGAACTTAATAGTTAAAGCAGGGCGTTTACTTCTTGGAACAATTGGTTTCATGTCTCAACTTCTCACTTGTCATCTTTGTCTCTTTGTCTTTTTTAAAATAAAATCAATTTTAAAGCATAAATTTAATTCCTAGGGAATAAGTATTTATAGAAAGCTACAAACACCATCTATAGTTTTCCTATGACAGTAGCGTTTCACATGGTCAAGGAACTAGTTATATCCATGTTAATAGAAACACCGTTTTTTTCCAGGAGAAGCATGAACACTTGCAGAGAGGGACAAAAAAGATATTGCAATCCCACTGGAAAACAATCTAGTTTGCACTTTACTGCTTCTTAAAAGTCAGATTCTTGTCAATTTTTCTTGGTATCCAGAGTGATTTTCATGGTTTGACTTCTTTAAATGGACCATAACATATCCATTTAGTAGAAAGAATAGTCTTTGCATTTTGACCTAAGTGACAGCTAAAAGAAATGGATAAAACAGAGAGGCCCATATTCAAAGGTCTCTTATTGAACATAGAAAAAGTTCTGGGCCTTATCCAAACATGTTACCTTGTAGACAATCTGATTTAAATGTTAAAGAAAAGAAAAAAAATGCAAGTCAATAGAGTAAATGATCCTTCAGTTCCTCTTCCAGTCCTATTTCAAAACTACTTTCTGTAATTTTGGCTGCTTGTCTTCACAGTAGGACAGTAGGAGAACATTTAGTGTTTGCTTTATTGCAACCTCAGATACAAAAACATAATTTTTACTAAATTCTACCATTATGTAAACCAGATATTAAAAACAAACTCATGATTAAATTAAATTTCCATTAGAATTTCCATCTCAAGAACTGTAGTGTCTTAACTGATGTAACATGAGTTACCAAAGGCTTGGTTTTGAGTCTTTCTTGTAATCTGTCTTGAATCTCTCCTGTAATCTGTTATTACAGAAGTATTCAAGGAAGGGGTTCAGACAATCTGGAGACTGAAAAAGAGAATTTATTAATCGCAAGGTTTTTTTTCCTACTGAGCCATTTACACTCGTCAGATATTTTAAAGTTGGATTTTTTATCTATTTAACCATGATTCTTCTATCACAACCCTTCAACTGAGTGCACTGTGACAGGAAGCTTTTCCTGTTGACTTGATCTAAATTTAAATTACTGCATGGTTCAAACCATGGGATGTGCTGTCCCAAAAGATCTGACATTTCAGCCCAGGAACAGGGTGGCACATCTTTGAAACTGGATGAGCTGTTTTGTTCTCCAGAGAAGGGTGAGGGTTGCATAACAACTTTACTACTTGTTCCTTGAAAAGCATGTCAGCTTCAAAGGAGCAAACATTTCTGCAGGAGGGTTGAATAGAAATGGACATTAAAGATCACACTGACTTACTGATGCAACTCATTTTGTCCGTTTCTTTCCAGTGCCTGTTAATCTTCACACAGTTTTAAAGATTAGATAGGTCTACATCAGTACCTTATTGCAACTCAAATACAGTAACTGCTCCATATTTTCCAACACCAGATCTACTGAGGTTTATGATCTGTCTTACAGTTTTTAGCCTGTTGGTCTCTGATTTCATTCCAGTTTTGTACATGAGATCTGATCTCTGCTGAGAATGCTGTTGCTCTTTAGACGAATTTAAGACGAATCCTGGTCCTTGTACAAAACCCAAAAGCATCCTCATCCAACAGACACATTGGTATATAACACACTCAGGGATTTTTTCTTGGAGGTACTTAAAAATTTTTCCTGGATATGACTACGTTGATGTTTGCATTTGGTGGATTTATGCAACTTCACAGGTAGTGTGCAACTATTCCTCTTTGTGGCATGATTCAAAAAGATTTTCACAAAGCTAATAGTTACTAAGAGCGGCTTTTTAATTTTGATAATGAAATAATGGTGGAACTGTCATGTCCACAGTGACCACGGAAGAACGAACTACAACCTGCAAAAATGGATGACATACAAATAAATTCTTGTGACCTGGATGCAGCACAGAGACTTGTGTTGCATTGTTTTGCTTTTGTTTTTGTCTGTGATTGTGGCCTCTTTTAAAATTAAAGAATTTTATGCAAAATTCTTTTGATTTATATTAAGGTAAATCAGGAAGATTATAAAAACATACTGGAAATCAGTGCCAAGGATTATTGACTCCAGTTGTTATTGGGCATCCATCAACAACATTTAACTCCAGTTCCTGTTCAGAAAATAAAAAAATGGAAAAAAAAGAAAAAAATAGGTGAAAAAAACAAAAAAGGAAGAAAGAAAAAATGTCTTTCCAACATTTCAAAGAGAAAAAACTCTCAGAGCTCTTGCTTTCCACTATTCAGTCATTTAAATTTTTGTCTTGGAACAATGAATCTTGATATATGTTGAAAAGAAGTTAATGGAACTTGTATAAATGAAATTCCCTGGCTCCATAATAATGCCTCAAATTAGGTATGGCAGGAAGACTTAGATCATGAGAACAGCAAGCAAATTTCTAAATCTGCATTTCTAAATTTGATATCTTGTATTATTGTAAATATACAGAAATATTAGAAAAAAGCTAAAAACAAACCAAACTCCCTAGTATTTCCATTAAGCAGTAATTTCTTCTTTATCCTTTTTAGCAGAGAAGACATTTCTATTTACCACTCGTGATTTCATTTTCCTTTCTGTAACTTAGTAGGGCAAAGTAGAAAGAAAAGAGGAAAGAAATAATTTTATTGCTTCAACATCATCTCTGTAGTGTGGGAATTCATCAAATTCCCACTTCCTCTTGTATGGATATTGTCTGTTTAAGATTACTGCTCATGTTACAATTAGATAAAGACCCTTTTATAATTTTGACTCAAGTAGAGGATCACCTTTTTCTGTGGTACGTAACAGGAGGCTAAAGTGAGATCCTCAGTGAGGGCTTTGTCTCTGGGCTCTGTCAGCTGGTCCAGGATTCTGTGCAATAAATTTATTTAGTGAGGAGGACAGGAAAAAATTTGGAGATCATTATTTTTGCAAAGATGTTGGAAGATTTGGCAAACTGAACAATCACGCATCACAGTGCTGCATGTACTTTAGCGTTAAAGTCTCAATATTTTTGGCAAAAGTGGTTTTATTATATGCTATAAGATAACAGAGAAAACATTGTGAAATAGTGTCTTCTTTGTTGAGTATTTTCAATGCATTTACTTTTATAATGTAGTAGGACTGTAAAAAAATTAGTTTTCTTTTATGCTTATTAGTACATATCTAAATTCTCAAGTATAGTACTACCAAAGTCCATAGATATCTTTGTCAGCTTTTTTTCACTCAGCGTATTTGACAAGTGGCCTTCTAACTTCCCTATTTACAACTTGTTCATTTGTGAGTCAAATTGTATAACACTTTGTACAATTACAATTATAGCTAAACAATACGGCTAAAATCTTTTTCTCATAACACCTGAACTTTTTATTTCAGAATAACAAGGAAGAAAAATATGCACTTTTACAGATTATCTATAAAGGTAGAGGTTTATATGAAAAATAGGACAAGTCTGCACCTTTCTTAAACAATAAAGGAGAAAATAATTTTCAAATTTCAATTCACAAGTCTCTGTTGACATTTTTCAGTGTTCACATTTTTCCGGTGATATGTCTCATAATACACCTCTTATTTTTCCGTATTTCTCGTTCTTGATGTTCAGAATGATATCCAGATTCTGATGTCTTTGCTTGTTCTGAAAAGCTCATGCTTATGTTAGGGGACTGGGTGTTGGGGGGGGGGTGTGGAAACAGAATGAACACCATAGCTGGAATTCATCCAGGTGAATTCAAACATTGAAAAGTTCTTAAATGATTAAATCTCAGCTAATCATCAGAGTTAATGGAAAGGAATGGGAACCTTTTCAGCTGAATCTTTTGTTCAATTTTTTATACCTATTTTAGGATGAGATTAATCGTTCTCCTGAAGTTCACACATTTCTGCACACTGGATATAAAGGCTGTGTCAGATGGCTAATACTAAGACATCTAACTTCTGGACAACTGAAAATTAGGCATGATGAACCACATCTATAATTGGTTAGAGTGGGAATTGTTTGGAATTTAGGTGCCTAAATGTGTTCAATTTTCAGTCTCCCTATAGGCCACTGTGGGAAAGAATGGCAAAATCTGTCCTTCCAGTAAATTGATCAGACCGCTAGAGAATGTTAAATTTAGTCTTCAACAGAATTGACGGAAAGGAAACACAAAGGAGTGAGACTTCAGCTTCTCTGAACTCTTTAAATGGACTTCATTTCAGTTTGTGTTTCAAGTTGTGTGTAGCTTGCAATCACTGTGGCTTACACCAACAGAAATCTGCATGAGAGAAATTGTCCATCACTAGTCATATGCTACATAAAACGGGAAAAGATAGCTGACAGTGTACCAGAGCAGTATCACCTCAAACAGACTGGACGCACGTTGTACTTTTCTGTTCAGGACTTGAACTCAATGACTGGTCAGATTGCAAGTATATGTGTGTGTACCCATGCATATACACATATACATACTGTACATATATATATGTGTGTATCTAAACTGTAGTGCCCCTGGAGTTTTGGACAATATCCCAAAATTAATGTGTTATTTTACACTGCTTTAAATTACTGATGGCGCAACTTGGCCAAAATACTGAAGATAAAATTTGCTCTTTATGTACAGAGCATTAGTCTTGCTGAAAGAATAACACACCACTGAAAATTAGCAAACATATCTGTATGATGTTCAGGAGCCAAGTTAATAACTTTGTACAGTGCTGCGGACTGTTTTTCCATGTGGAGAGCCATATCAGTACCCACAGATATCTCTTACACAGTGTTAAGTGGGCTTTGACACTCTCTGTAGTGAGGTTGAAGTGTTTCAAAATAAAAGTTTGTTGAATGCCACTTCGGTCTAAGCCCAAAGTAAAATCGTGTGTCAGTTATGGCAAATTACAAGTTGCTTTGTTTACTTGCCCTATTTTGCCATTCAAATACTTTCTATAATTAGTCTTCTGCTTGAAAAAAAAAATCTCCATTTTTTCATCTTCATGAGAGATTCTGAGATTTGTGCATACTTCGGCTGCCAAAAGAGAACAGCCTAAATCGACCTTTGGAAAAAGCAACATGAAATTTGTTGTATATTTGAACTCTTGAGTGTGAGAAAGCAAAGGCTCATGAAAAACATCCGAGATGAGAGGAGAACCCTGGTTTCTGAAAATGGACAGGAAGGACAAGGTGCAGTCCCTTCTCAAGGGCAGAGTCACAGTGTGGGCAGGGCACAAGCAAACACTATGTGGAAAATATCCAACCTTAACAAAACTGAGTGCTAGATTCTTCTGTTTCTGTGCCTGTCTGTGTGAACAACTACAGGGGAAAACAACAGCATAATCCACACCTGTCTTGACTTCCAGTTTTTCTCTTTTTTGTTCTCTACAGTAAGCCCCAAGACCCTGTATGCTGTGTGGCATGCAGTTGTCTGTTGAAGAAAGAAGGACAGGCAACAGACATGTGGGTAGTCAGTAATAAAATATTTTGTGGAGAGGATAAAGCTGCTTCTAACTTAATATGTGCCAGCTGAAAGCATCTGTATCACCCAGAAAAAGCAGAAGAGAGAAATATTCTCTGTGGGAAGAACAACAACACTGTTTCTAGCAAATCATTTGTAAATGATACATACACTATAGAACTGATAAACCTCCTTTACTTATTGTCCTGAACAGGCTACTTATCTGTTTCAGTCTATTCCAGCAGTCTAACTACTTGATTTCATCTTTTACAACTAAACTTAACAGACTGACCCAAGAAATCAAAGAGATGCCTAATGTACTCATCTGAAATATATAGTCTGTATAACATAATTCGAAGTCTGTGACGTTTTCCACCCTCATGTCCTTCTCTTAAAGGGACTTCTGGTGCTTCAGATCTGGGATCTTCCCCTCAGTAACTGAAATATTGTAAAGGACATCTGTCATTCTCTGGATCCCAATTGCTGTGAGTGTTTGCTAGCCAAACAGATATCAAACCCAGTAATTTATCATTACCTCGTTACTCTCTCTGAATGCTGAAGAAGTCTCACTCAACGGCATGTATTTGGAAGATGTGAACCAAATAATAAACACAGCATTTCATATTACAGAATATTTTACAGCTCCCACATTTTCAGTTAATTCTGTTGTCTAGGGTTAGATAGGGCTGGGTCAGCCTGGAAGATTTTTCAGCTGTATAGGAAGAAGGAGGTGCCTCAGGGTGAAATGTAAAGAATTGCAATGCTGATTTCAAACCTAGCCTAGAGCTCAGCAACGCAGGGCCTCTGGTTGAAATCCCACCTAAAGCTGCAACCTTGGTCCTTCATTCAGAGATTAAGGACAATGTTGCTATCAGCTAATCGTTCAGATGTTACAACCATCACCCAGGATGCAGAAGACCTATGCCATAAGGCCTGTTCAGCCACGGAGAGCACAAACCCACCATCCCCATGTAACGTGAAAGCACTAGATCTCTGAGGTATTGGCACAGTCTGAACTGGAAGACAGAGTGCTTTCGCTGTTGAACTTGGATGCCTCTCTTGCTGAATGAACATGCTGGTTATGGCCATTACATATTGGGGGGAGGGTGGGTAGAGGTAAGGTTATGCTAGATGTACAGACACCAAAGCTTGAGTGCCTTCCTCACCTCCCATCCACTACAGCTGTGACTCGTGCTCAGCCTTATCCTAGTGGGGTCTTCCTGTAGCTGGGAGTCCCGCACACATGCCGTTTGCTTGTTTGTTGGGTGTAGAAGTCAAATATTCTCATTTACATGTGAAACCAGTATTTTAAAATGAAATGAAAACCACACGTTTGGGTGGGCTGGCGGACCATACCCTCCACTGGATGATTCCTTCTGGCAGCTCAGGCAGCAGAATTTACATGTCCTGGCCCCAAAACAGAGATGACTGTCTCTCTGAGGAGCACTGTCCTGTTAAGTGTCAAGGCCATTCTGGGAGTGGATACGTGCTTTATCTGTGGCAAATACCAAAATCAGAAAGCAAGCACCTCTGAGTAGGGATTTTTCTGAGACAAGAGGTCTTTCCACATTAGTGTCTCTTCAGACTTGGGCTTTAAGACCCTCCATTAGCTGCTTAAATAACTTTATTAGCCAATTTCTTTTTTTTGCAGGGTGCTATTGATTAAAGCACATTTTGATTAAGTGTTATTTCTTTTCCTGATCATCTGTCTCATTTTGTTTGGCATTTTACAATACCGTATTGTATTTCTTAATTCCTTTTGTCTTCTGTTTCTGTACCTTATTCTTTTTTCCACCTTTGAATAGTTTGTGTAACAGAATTTTGATTTTTATGGCACATGAAATCAGCTGTTAGCTTCATTCTCATCAAACTGGTCTCACTGAGAAATTAGGGCTGTCTTTACAGTCGGCACTGTTGCTGGTAAAACCAACACACTCCCTGTCCTCCTTAATGTAATCACAGAGGTATTGCTGTAAAAATGCTCAGACTGATACAGCTAATTCAAGTTCATTGCAAAGATATCAGCTATGTTGGTGTCAAACTGCACCTACGCAGATGCGTAACTCTTCCAGTGAAAGCTCACAGGAGATACTGATGCACTTAGGCTGGTAAATGCTAGTAAATGCTATAAATAGACAACATTCAGTTTGTATTCAGCCCTCAGTGAAGAGAGAAGGGCTTGTACAGTACTGGAAGGCAGTAAGATTCAATATCTCTATGTTTATTTGAATTTACTTCCCTCTGACAACTACCAGTTTTGAAAAATAACAAAGGAAACGCTCTGTTTTTACATATTTAACTCTAAAAGCCTGTATTTTTCATATCTGCTCAGGGTGTGTCATGTTCATGAGAAAATGAACTCAGATTTCCCTGCCAAGTCTAAATGATACCAGTGATGGATATTTTACTGGAGACATACAAAGCACCAGTGACTGGAATATTCAGTATAGGGTCTATAGATTTTCCTTGTAAAATATAAAATACTAGCTTTAATTCTAACAGGACATGAAGAAATACAGTTAATAATATTTAGTTATTTGAGCTTTGACAAGTGGGTAACAAACTACTCCTCCCCTCGCATTGCCAGTCAAGCACTCTGTTCCCATAAAACTTTCATGGATTGATACGCTTTAAAGTCAGGTGGTGTACTACATATTTTGGTCTGGCCTCATAGCTGATGCATTTGCCAATAACTTGTGTTTGACTGCAGTACACCTGTTCAGAACAGGTTAGTTTTGTATATGGGTGAACCCACAGTAGTCAGCTCTTGTTGACCTTGGCCAATCCCTCCTGTTGCTATGTCAGAGATCATTTCTCCCTCTGTAGGACCCACACAACTGCTGGCAGGGACCAGGCAGGAAATAGGGACATGGATATTATTTTTCTTCTTTTTATTTAGCCTGCATAGTTTTAGTGATTCTTCAGTGAAGAACGTGGTCCAGCAGCTGTTCATATTGGAGTTGGCAGCAACCTGCAGAACAGGGATGGTGAAAAATGTTGACAGATGAAAGAGAAGAGGAATACAAGAGGGGAGATTAAGAAAGGCTTCTGCTATAGAAAATACAGCATAGAAGGATACCCTCATGTATCCATTTCTTCTCCTGAAGAAGAAAATGGGAAAAATGAGCTCTTCTCTTGCTTGGCTGCTCCTTACATTAATTACTGCCAGTGTTAAAGGAGTATGCCCTATTTTTAAGTTTAACTGATCCAAATGATAAAGCTACTCTCTAGCAAGGTAGCATTACTGTTGTCTTTAAAATACGGGGATATTATAGGTTCACAAAAACTAATAATTTTATATATTCTTTTTATTATCTCAGACCTAGTGGGAGGATGTACTGTAAGAAAGTTTAGACAGAACAGCAAAATTATTGATCTTTTGTTACTCTTCAAACAGGATCTGTTCTAGGTTATGTCTCTGAGTTAGTATTACTGCGTTTCCAAGAACTTTCTGGCTGTTTCGTCAGAAACAGTGACCTATATCTCTATTTTATCCAATATTTTATACTTTCCTTTTTTATTTTATTTATACCCATGTTTATAATGTGCACTTCATTGATAAAAGTTCAATAATGTTGTTTTAAGAGCCTTCAGCTTTACATAACTGATTACTACGCTGTGATAAAAGTAAAATACAAACACAAAAAGGCAGTAGAAGATATTGCAGTACTTCTAAAGTGCCCCCAGTAATGAATAGGCATTTGAAATAACCGAAAACAAAAAGTACATAGATAAGCATAAACATACAATGGTAATTCAATTTGAGATACAACTGAAAAGTCAGTAAGAAAATAAATAACTCTGTATTTGATGTACATTTGTATACTGCACCACAGCAGCGGCAAACGTATTGCAATGAAGAGGGGCTTTTTTTCCTATTTAGCATTTTCCTGTCTAGACTCCTTTGCTTGTCTCCTTGATTTTGATCACATTGAACCATTTCATTTTGACTTTGATTTTTGCTTGAAATTATATTGACTTTGCTTAGTCTAATATAAATCATTATTTGTATTCATTGTTGAGTAAAGACTTCTCTGTATCGATGTATGCTAGACCGACCGTTATTCAACAATACATTCTGTAGTTTCTGAGATGATTTGTTTTGTTGAAGAATGTCAATTCTTCCTTATAGTCTAATGTTAAATATTTGGATTTTAATTATAATTCATAATAAATAGACATTTTGAAATGTATTTCTTAATTTTCATTTGGAGGGAGAGTTTTGTTTTCTATTGACCAGTAATTAAGTTATCAAATGAAAAAGGGCAAAAAAATAACATTTTCTGTAGGACTTTGAGATTGCAGTAATGTGTGGCAAGACATTCATGGGAACAAATCAGTACATTGTCAGACCGTTGCAGATAATTTTGCGATTTGAATACACCTAGTGAAGTTAAACTTACGGAGGCCAGTAAATTTGTGCACCTCCTGAAATCCTTTAGCACTTAGATATTGCAGTCAAAGTGACCTTGTTGCATAGGACTATCTCATTTTACACGAGTTTTGGAACATAATAAATAGCTTGAAAAAGAATGTCATAAATCCACTAATTAAATGGAAATTCAAACCAGTATTCACAGAAACAGAGGACCTTCCATGATTCTCATCTGACATCACCTCCACTTCTCATGATTTTTCTCCAAAGTATAGGCACAAGGTTTTACTTTAAAATATAATTGCTTGTGTATTGACAACACAACTCTTACTCTAATCTAATTTTAGGAAACATCTGAGTCATCTTAACAGGAACTATTTAAGAAGTCTACCAGAAGCAAGGAATCAACTATTTCTAACGACTTTACAAGTAAAGCTGTGTAACTGTTAAAAGTGGACATGATTATTTGCTGCTTTTCTCCTTTCTGCCTTATTCCTTTATATTGGCACCAGATCCACAAGTTTCTGCAGCATTCAAGTACATTTTTCGGGAAAAAAATGTGTCATTCCCTATGTTCCCCCTCCACACAGTGTGGATGATAACCTTTCCAGGCATCATTCTCCAAAATATTACACTAAATGACTCTGGCACATGATCTGTCTGATTGTCATTCATCAAAAACACCTAGAGGCTGCTGCAATTATCTCCTGGTCATGCCTGTGCTTGCAGAGCTGAGTGACGTTTTTAAGATCTGCCCATGTTTCCTCATTCCCACTCCGAGTCAGCCCTGGTCTCAGTCTCACTTTTCTCCAAATGTCTTTCACAGCAAAGGAGTAAGAGGAAGTTGGGAAAGACAACTAATTTAAAATCTTTGCTATGGGTCACCGAAGAAGTGGTTTCTGAAAGAGCTGAAAAAAGGTAGATACCACATTTTTCCTCTTTCTATCCTTAAAAAAATCAGTAAGATTTGGACCCCTTAATCCCTTAGGTGAAAAAAAATTATGTTCTATCTGTAGTAGTTTTTAAAACATCCCATTTGTACGAAAGAGAAGTACTAAATAGAAGTGGGAAAGGATTGCTCACAGAATACCTCATTCTAATGCTAGGAAGGCTGCATACTAAACATATTGTAAATTGATTAACTATCAGAATGATCCATATAAACATCCTCCACTAGTTTGAAAATTAAATATACTTGACCATTGATCTGCCAACAGTAGCCTAGATCTTATATATTCTGTTAGGAACTGCATGATTTAATTTGTATGATTTGTTTTGTGTATTCTTACTTACTTACGCACTCTAGCAATTTATCATGGGAAAGCCATATGGCAGCCATAAACTCAGACAGAATATGTTGAAGAATTTTCAACTCCAAACTGCAGTAAAATGAGTTTCTATTTCATGCAGATGTATTCTCCAACTTGTTAGATTACTTTCTAGGAAATTCCACATGTTGTGTTTTCCACATAATGTAGGTTTTGTCCTCTAGTTAGATATAGTGACAAACTAAACAGACACCTTTTTATGTTGCTGCTGAAGAATCTTTTCTCACTGCTCTCTAAAGTTCTATTCTTACATGACACAAAGCATATCTCCTCAGCCTTCCTCAAACAGTGTATTTCCTTTTTAAGTATCTGCTTTGAGTATGTGGATTCTTTTGAGCAAGAGCACACTAAGGGCTGCTGATAAAATTGTACCTTTAGAAGAGTAAAAATACCATTTTCTTTCTTCTTTTGTATTTTTATTAATGTAGCTAATGTTGATTTTATACTAGTATGCCTTATGTTGTCACCTTCACAAAACAACTATGTAGACACTCTTGTAGACTCTTCCCACACCGTTTAAAAATCATTCAGTTTATCTTCTAGTCACAAAATAACCTTTTTCATACGAGGCCGTTCTTACAAGGTCTGCCAAAAATTCTTACAACAGATAAATCTTTTCTATTTTTCCAGTGCCTGAGTATTATCCTTTTAGCAATCATTACACATGTATACATCCATTCTGATGATGCTTTAGGGATGCCTATAATTCCTAAAATGTCAGCCAAAATGCAAACAGAAGGTTCTGAGCATATTTTGCTTCCAATTATTTGACATTATGGACTAAAATAATTTACTTCTTTGTGCTGAGAAGATGGTTATGGCCTCTGCTAGAAGTTAAGCACGTATTGATATAACTTTTTTTATATTTTCTCCAGAATATGTACTTTCTTTGCCATTTAGAGAAGCAAATTCCAGAGCAACTTCCAAATTATGGCAACTGCCTAGAAGAGAAACAATACCAGTAGAAAAATACCATTAAATTTATGCCAGATTATCTTCATAAATGAAACTTGATTTGGATGGATAGACTAAGTACAATATGTCACATACAAAACAGTTTTTGAAATGTAAGGGTACACCTGATATTTGTTGATATTCCACCTACATAACTTCCCCATATTATCTCTATTCATGTATTGATACAGCTCTAAACAATGAAAAATATGTTGGTGTAGCACAGTGCATACACTTCCCATCGGATTCATCTGATTAAAGGCAGATTTTCATTAGAACTAGTTATCCTTGTCTTCCATGTCTTCCATTGAGATGCAGCCGGTATATTTAAGGGGTCACTACAATAATGTATCTCATCGATGTGTATATCTAATCCAGATCATTCAATCAATCACACACACTGACAGCGTCTATGTCTCTTCACAGAATATAAAGAGAACTTAATGAGTGAGCAGATGTCTTTGGTTAGCTGAATCTTACCTGTTTTCTCTAGTGCTATAACTTGCAGTAACTTCATCTGTCCTGCAAGTTCCAAGAACAAAATCAACTATTTGGGAAAGCTCTGAAAAACAACAAAGAAGAAGGAAAAAATGAATGTTTTGGGAAAACTTCCCTATGAAAATCTCTGAAGGACAATGAACAAAGGAGTTGGCCAACAGGAATGGCATGAGACATTGTCTAAATCTTCTACTAGACAAAACACTAAAGTAGTGCTGAAAACTTCTAGGCTTACTCAGAAATGGACTCCTTATTTACCTCTAACTGCTATGGACCTGAACAGGAACGAGTAACGGTGGGCTGACAAGAATTTAACAGAGATATGCTGTGGCAGCGAGATATTACAGATCAATAAAATCAACAAGCCTCAAAATTTAGTTTCATTTTTGTAAGGTGATTTTTGGATATATGAAATTAAGTTAAAGACTGAACAAGTGTCTCTGTCTTCCTCACGAACACTACAAAGATTACTGACTGCAAGTTAGCATGGATAAACACCTCTCCTTCCTCCCTTTTCCTTCCCCTCTACACTGCCCTAGTGAGGCCCCATCTGGAGTACTATGTCCAGTTCTGGGCTCCCCACTTCAAGAAAGATGAGGAGCTACTGGAGAGAGTCCAGCGGAGGGCTACGAGGATGGTGAGGGGACTGGAACATCTCTCCTACGAGGAGAGGCTGAGGGAG
>Ga0065711_1028584_pt1 | contig 40355 bp, 29 predicted proteins | sample Hoacrofraction12_FD_59098 | JGI IMG/M metagenome (GOLD analysis project Ga0065711, IMG submission 59098) | Hoatzin crop microbial communities from Cojedes, Venezuela - Epithelial fraction 12 v2 (version 2) | ecosystem: Host-associated > Birds > Digestive system > Esophagus > Crop | place... | reverse complement strand
AGCTGGGCTTGTTCAGCCTGAAGAAGAGAAGGCTGCAAGGGGACCTAATAAATGCTTATAAATATCTGAAGGGTGGGTGTCAGGAGGATGGGGCCAAACTCTTTTCAGTGGTGCCCAGCGACACGACAAGGGGCAATGGGAACAAGCTGAAGCATAGGAAGTTCCATCTGAACATGAGGAAGAACTTCTTCCCTCTGAGAGTGATGGAGCACTGGAACAGGCTGTCCAGGGAGGTTGTGGAGTCTCCTTCTCTGGAGATATTCAAGACTCGCCTGGACAAGTTCCTGTGCAGCCTGCTGTAGGTGACCGTGCTTCGGCAGGATGGTTGCACTAGATGACCCACAGAGGTCCCTTCCAACCCCTACCATTCTGTGATTCTGTGATAACCATAATTAAGAAATTTGGAGATTAAACTAGCACACTGGGTAGTTCTGCATCATTGGCTGGTCAAGGAGCTGTGGGAGCATGTCAGGGAAGGCTCGAAGCTTTACTATGTTTATTGACTTGCAGGTAAAAATTGATTTTCTTTTGCCGTCATTACAGTTTTCCATAGTGATAGCTAACCTGAATTAGATGTTTCAAAATCGGTGTGTGTTTTTGTCTACTGATGACACAGATTAAATATAAGGTGACAGCTATTATGTACTCAGGCGAGTTGTATGCATTAATAATACATTTACCATTAACAGATAGCACTTGCACTCTCTCACGCCTGCATGAGTGATCTGACTACACTAATAGCTGTTTTGTTGTAATGTAAAAGCCTTGATTTTTAAATAATTTAAATTTTTCTTAGTAAACTGAGTGTTAGAGTTAATGTGCTTCTGATGTTCACATCCATTATTTTGTGGCAGCACAGAATGAAACCGTGGAGGAGGAGCCCAGTTCTCCTCTTACTTTCATACATGTCACCATGGAATAACTCCATATCCAAATCAAGTGCCGCTGCAACAGTATAAAATGGGAAAAACATAAGGAGGCCAGAAGTGTCCAGCTCAGTGTGCAGTTGCTTTCTGTATCTCTTTATGCAGTGCTCTGTCACAAAGGATTCCAGCTTCCTGTCTTGAGATGGAATCAGTAAATGCAAAAAGGTCATTTAAAAGAAAAAAAAAAGAGAAAGGCAGTTTCTACTTTGTGTAACAAACCACATTATTTTAACGGTTACTTTCAGTATTAGAAAAGTAATGGAAATGGAGATTCCCTCCCTAAGAAAACAGAAAATTTGTAGCAAATCTTTTCTGTGGGATGCAGCTTTCTCTGCATATAATTAGCATACATTCACACACTATGTGCATAAAATGAAAATGTCACCAGAAAACTTTGTTATATGTCATTCATAAAGATTATTTTTTTTCTTAGCTGGGTGTTTGAAAATCACGGTTCACACCTGATCAAGAGAAACACATTTTAGTAGTTAAATCTCCAAAGGATCAATCCTCTAGCTTAATTACTCCCAGCATTAACCAGACCTTCCTGGTGCTACTATTGAAAAGTATTATAATCCTAGGCTCTTCCATAATGCGCATGACAAGTTCTGGGCAAGTCATTTCACCTAAACTTTTAATGGAAAACTACAAACTGCATGTTTCGTATTTCTGTATATCAATGTGAGACATTAAGGCCTGATTTTCAGGTAGAGTAGGTCAACGGCAACCGCAAATGAAGTCATATCGTGTATATAATGTGTCGTACAAGCTCATATGCTCTGAAGAATGAGCTTCTAATTATTTCCAAATTGTCATTCGAAATTAGTGAAAACATTGCATCTCATTTTCTTCATACCTTAGTTCCAGAGCCATAAAACTGAGGTTAATGTCACCTCTTACTGCTCTGAAGTTTTCAAAATGTATTGTACTAGGGCATGGGGCTATATACACAACAATAAGAAGAAAATAGGCATAACTACTCATTAATTTGAATATAGTAACTATTCACTCTTGTGCAAGAAATGAAGGCTGGTGACTTTTCGATAATATGCAGTCATATACTTGCAGACAAAATTGTTAAAAAGAAAATTCTGGCAGTCTTCATTCTGTCACTTCCCTGCATATGAATACTCGGCTTTGTGATTCTAATCTTGTTCTTTTGATGTGGGTGTTGGGTTTTTTTTTTTTGTTCTGCAGTTTCAGCTGCTAAGACAATAGACTCTACTTAGTGTGAAGCCTCTGTTTCGTATGATGACGTACAGAAGTTTTCTGTCCTCTTAGGACACGGTCTTAGTAAGGGACAAAGAGAGAAAAAGGGGTCACTCCAATATTCATGCAGACCGGATCATGTCTTCTGCATTGTCTGAATGAGTGGCAGTTTTTGGGGGAACACAGTTCTGTCCTCACAGGACAAGGGTTTCTTCCCCATGTGGTTAAACCTTTGGTGAGCACAAGTTCAAGAACGTTGGTGGTTGGAGTTTTTTGCTTGGGTTTTTTTTCCCTCTTAGTTCAAGCACTGTACAAATTTGCGAGCATGGAACTTGCCACTCTTTATCTATTTTTTAATAACGTGATTGTGCCATAATTTGTAATGTATAATGTGATCAGAAAAACAAAATACAGTGCTATTCTCTCCCAGGTGACTGCTCAAACCAGCAGGGTGCAGCTCAAGCTACCTTTCATTTGTTCTCAAGTTCAAAAGGATAGTTCTGAATTTATGAACTAAATTATGATTTCAACTCAAGTATCCCACTGCTTGGGTCAGGGCTGTGATATAAACAATGAGTTTTATGTCTTCCTTCAGTTTTAAAAGAAAAAGAGTCTGCTGCTATTTCCACTGCAGACCTTGATCCTGCCACTCCACGTAAAGAGTCTTTAGAAATCATCTGGTGGATTAAGACATTAAATGAATAAGGAGGATTTGGTTTGAAAGTGAGCTAGGACTAAGGAGCTCAGATGGGCCAGTTCTGAACAGGCTTGTAGCCTCAGACGAACATCAAAGCATAGCACAGATGCCTCTAGCATTCAGCTGAGACGCATATTTAAGATATATATAAGGTATTACCTAGACCCAAATATTTAAATTCGCCCCCAACATTTCTCTCTCCATCTGTTTTGGGTTTATTGTTCTCTGCTTTGTGCCATGAATGTGCAATGTTGCACCCAGGCTTGTCAGCTGTAGGTGAAGTTGGCTGGAGACAAAACATCAGATCTTCTGCAACCTCTGCTGACTTCGTTGGCTCCACTAATGTAGCAAGCTGGAGAGTGGACTGCGTATCAAGGAGCCAGGGGTTATTGTCACAGCCTCTAAGCAAAGAATTCTGTCTTTGTATTAACTTATTTCTTGTCGGTTGGTCTCATCTAGTCTAAGTCACTATAGTTTATGAAGAAGATACAGCTGTCTTAGTCCAGCAGTAGAATAGTTTCGACTACCTACTTTAAAAAGTATTTGTCTTCACTACTTTACAGTGGTCTTTAGCAAACAGTAAAAAAAATCAACCATTGCTGAGATAGATACATCTTTAAATCTTACTGAGTCTGTTAGAACTGCTTGCAGCTCTGAAGAAACGCATTATTTTGCATGTGGTAGTAGTGTTTTTGGCCCATCCTTCCTACCTGTCATGTAAAATACTACACTGATGAGTTGCAGGCTGGATTTAGGAGAGTCCAATGTAGCTAACTGGAATCTAAATGTATACCCGCATAAATAATTAACTGAATTTTGTTCAGGATAGTGAGTACTTTCAGTCGCATATATTCAGGATGTAGTGGTATCCTAGATAAGAGAGGGGCTTAATGATGCAAATCTCAGTTCATATTGAATCTTTCCATATAAACCCCACACAAACAAAAATAAAAATCCTATATTCTCCAGGCCCATTCAGAAAGAAAATAGTCATATAATGGCACTGAAAAAAATGTTCCAGAAAAAGCAGCCAAAGGCATAATTTCTTCAAATTAATGGCATTCAACTTTGTTCCTTGTGGAGGGTTTTAGATCTTACTCTCAAATAAGTCATTGTACTAAAATTTCAAGTCATTGAGAAACCATTGCTTTTATATCTGTTAGCTTCAATCCCACACATGAACCCCATCAGTCTTAGTTGCTTGTTAGGTATAATTAATTTTGAAAATGCACCAGGCTGAATAAATTGTATGACGTGTTGCACCCTTTACAGTTATTTGTATCCATCTTCCATTCACTCTTTTTTTTCTTTTTTTGTAGAGCAGTGTGTTAATCCATACTAAGGAAAGAAGAAAAGGTTGAGAAAAACATCAGTGACTGCAAAATAAAATTGGCTTGTTAAAATAAAAGGCAGCAATCAGAGATATTCGACAGTGGAGCCTGAGAGGGAGAGGTCCAGGCACTTGAAAACAGGCCAAAGAACACAGAAGGGGTGAAACAAGCAGTCCTGATGCAAGCTATTACTGAATATATGCTAAGAGAGGTTGCACGTAAGAAGTCAGTAGCATTTATTAAGGAAACGATGAGCTTGTTAAACAGTCCATGTTTAATTATAAAAGCACATTTTTAGGTATTCTTAAGCTGGGGTCAGCCTTACAAGCCTTTGACAAACTTGTCTCTTCTCAATGCCCCAAATGACATCAAATCCAGATCCTTACAAAAATTGAAAGGTACTTGGAGTTAAAATTTCAGCTCACATTCAGATCAAATTTGTCTTCAACATGATAAAAATAGCTTTGGGGCATTTCTCTCAGACGAACACCATATGAAAACCTGCACTTCTCTATGATTCTGGGTCAAGGAACAAATTATTTGCAGTGATCCACACTGGTTTGTTAGGTCTGCAAGCTATGAAAAGCATGTGATGCCTCTGTAATGATGCAACATCTCTGCCATTACATGACCAGACACTGCAGCAAGTGATGTTAGCAGTGGTAAAGGAAATAAAACCCCTGTATATCCCAAAGTTTATTGACCCTGCCTCCTGCAAGCATACTGGTAATAGTACTTCTACTCATTCTTTACAGAAGTCCCCCATCCACATACGCGCACAAAACTATCCCTTCTTCTAAAAAGAGCTGCAAAAAGTTTGTGACTCATAGAAATTGTTTAGTTTACAGTTTTCTTACAAAGCAGAAATTTAAACAAGCCGCAAGCCTGCAGATTTATGTATATCTTTACAAACCACTGTGCATTCCACTGAAATTGAGATTAAATGCTGTGTGTACAGTGAAGTACATGTATAAAGTCTTTGTTATGTTAAAACCTTATTTATAATTACAAATTATTCTCTTGCTTTTTGAAGAAGTAAGAAGTAGAGGTTTAAACAGGGGTTTTAAATGGGTTTAAAAGGGACACACATGAAACTGAGTTTTGCTTTGAAATTTTGAACGTCGTAAGATTCCTGTCTACATATCCACACAGTTTGAAGTAAAATAAAATTGTCTCCTAAATTCCTGTGAACTGGAACTGCAGACCTTTGCAGATCTTGGATGAGGTCTTTATACCCCATCAGAAGTGGGATAAAAGGTGGTCCTCTCACTGTTTCTCGGTAAAAGGAATAAAGCAGTATTTATGGTATCTGTTTACCTGGAGACAAGAATTACTAGGCTTCATTGGAGACAGCTGTCAGAGAAACCTTCAAAGCTCACATACTTATACGTGGCTTAAAAAATGTGCTGGAGACACAGACTAGATAAGGAAGAGAGACGTTTTGGAGAGAAGATCCCAGGCCATGCATGAAAGAGACTACTACAGTTTATAGCTTACATAAATACAGGTAGCTTGACCTTCTGTCAGACTTCACATCCTTGCTTAATATGCCATATCCTCACAGGCAGATGTCTCTAGCTGGCTTAAAAATTGACTCCAATATTTGATTTCCAGCCTCCAGGCAGCAATCACAGCAGCAGTGGAAGCAGCTCCATCGCAGCATTGCTAGTAGCCTAGCTGTTCACACCTAAGCTGGTCAGGAGAGGAGCTGGTTTTCCGCCTCCCTTCCTCTCACTTTTCTTAGCGCGGAGCTTGGGACATAGCCAAGCAGTGAGCCAGCTCCCATCCCCAAGCTCTCCTGAGCTTCCCACCACGCTGATGTCCCTCTTGCTTGCGGTGGGTGAGGATTCCTGCAAATAGCACAGTTTCCCAGTGGTGAAACACTGCAGAACATTGCAGGCTCTTTACATTTTTTTTCTCCTGTGTGTTTGTTTTCTTACAGCATGTGATATGTATTTGCACATAGTTAACCTCTCTTTGTTTTCTTGCAATGTGTGAAATGTGTCCATGTTTGAACCCTCTGCTTCTCCATGGGGGATCTGCTGGCAGATAGAAGGGGGCAGAGAACTGCTAATGCCGAATTTTTTCCTGCACTTGGAAAGCAGCTGATTCACAGAAAAAAGGTCTGGATGCTGGACAAATTTGAAGCTTAATTGATTAATGTCTAATTGGTGTAGATAAACCTATATAGGACTCTACCACCAACTAAACAATATCAGGAAGAAGTGGGACTGGTGGTCAAAGACTACCCTGGGACATTTAACAGCTGAGGTTTAATAGGGTGCCAGAGTGGTTTAGAAGCCACATTGACCCCTCTCCACAGCTGCACTTTGCTACAAGTCTAAATGTGGCTCATATTCCAAGGCCTCTGCTCTGGCATGTTCTGATATCTGTTGTGTTTTTTTCCAGTTGTCCCCATCTTTTAAAGCTCAAAGCTGTTTGGTTTCACTTGTAGTGGAAGAAGTGAGTGGCTGAAAAAAACAGGCAAGAACATTGAATTGAAATTACTTTCCTTTATGATAATATTTAAATTGATCTTCAAGGATCTACTGCAGAAAGGGACAATTTTCCCCACATAAATGTCAGAATCACTTAATACATTTTCAGGATTATGATGCACTTAACTTTGTTCATGTTCCTATTGAATAAGAGAATGTCTGCAAAGCAAGCAATCAATAGGGACTGACCTCAATATGTCTAAAATGCACTGGAAATAATAAAATTATTTAAGTTACTGCTACTAGAGTTACAGCTACTGGTTTGGGCAGTGTGTTTGGGGGTGATTCTATTCTCAGGACAAGCAATTTATCTGAAGAAAGGTTTATGTTCCCAGATAAGGACACAACATTAAAGTCAGAGAAAGAAGAATGGACATTGCCTTTAAAAGACATTCTGGAGGAAAGAATAAGTAACAGAGAGGAAAAGAAGTGTTTGAGTGGGGGGGTGGGATTTCTGTTGTCAGTAAAATGCTGCACAGATAATAACATTGACAGCTGCATTGAGACAGTGTCTCTGCTTGCATAGAAATACTCCCAAGCACAAAAATGCATCTACTTTTCTTACTAATCTGAATAAAATTGTTGTGTTTAGAGGGGAATATGCAGTCTCTTCAGCTGCTGCTGGTTTGAGTCAGTCATAGTGTCTCTAGAGATTCCTCCTGCCCCATAATCCCACTGCAGCCTTGCTCTGGAACAGAGATCTTTGCATAAGAGCTGAAGCACAGTTATTCTTTTATATTTTTTGATGCAAATTTTAAGGAAATGTGCATAAACAGCTGGGCAAGTAATAACCTCTCACACCTACATCGAGTAATGAAGAAGCTACTTTCCACTGTTAACAACTCAGTGCACACCTTTATAAAGAAATAACTAAATCAAGTACAGGTCTTCAGTCTTGTATCTCGTGATGTATAATTACATGCCAAAGGTATATACACTGTTTGCAAAAAAAAAAAAAAAGAGAGAAGAAAGTATGTATCTTCAAAGGAGGACAGACACAGAGTGGGAAGAAAAAATACTTCTGAAAAGCAGCTAGTCCTGTGGGCTGGGGGACTGAAGCTTGGTTTCCTGAATTTTTGTGACATGTGGTTGTAGTAGCCAATACTCAACTAAATGTAAATTCCAAGCCAGCTTACTCCTGGCACTGTGTGAGCCCCAGGGTCTCTTTCCTGAGGTATCTGATGTCTAATGTAGCTAATCTGACACTACAAACTTCCTTCAGCAAGCCAAAGTCTTTCTCTTCTTCCGTCTTCTTCTCTGTTTATCTCCTGAAACATGTGAACTCTGTGCCCCATACCACCCCTCATACTGCTGCTCAGATTTGGCTAAGCAGACAGTTACATATCATGACTGCACATATACTATTTCCTTGAGAAAAAGCCAGAACAATGTTGTAATTTTAATGACTTCTGGAAAAGGAATGTAATATGCACTTTGTAGTCCCTATATGATTCATACTTTTTTTAGCCCAACACACAACCCTACATGATTTACTTACATTTAAGGGACTCTTTCTCAGAGTTAGGTTTGGATAGCTGACCTGAGACAGAATTCTGGATGATCTGTTGTTGTACTTCTGGGGTTCCAAACATTAAGCTGAATGCATGTATATGAAATAAGTGGATAGATTTTAATAAAAAATATTAATTTTCTCTGACAGGGAAAGGAATGGCATCTATCTCCTCACATTGCATAGATAAATTATGGAAGTTACACAAATCTGACCTTAAAGGTAGTTTATTCCCTTGCATAATAAAGAGGCTTATTCAAGCACACTTAGTGAGATAATCCCCAGGTTTTCTTAGATGACTGAAAGGTTTAATAGATGACTTATGGAAGCCAAATGAAATTATAAGTAATTTATCATGTATAATATGCCACTATAACTGTTTTATGCATCTTTAAATGGGCAAACTGAAAAATGTTTGTGCTTAATCTTCAAAATATGACTTCTCTCTAAGAAGCACATATTCCTGTTTTTTTTGGTTATTCACAACAAGAGCTCCTAGGCATTTCCATATGCTCTTCATTCAACGTTCTGTATTCAGCTATGGCCTATGCCAGATAATTAGCTGGTCTGTCCCTGTCATGTCATCTACCCACCAGCAACAAGGTTTACATAAGTGTTACCAGCCGTAATTCTTCTGACACTTCACAAAGTCTTCTATTAGCTTTCCTACCCCCATCCCTCAATGTACGATCGGTTTATTTGGTTTCATCGTTTGTCCTTCATCTTTGAAGACATTCAGCTGTCTGCCTTTCTGCACAAATGTCTAGATCTCAGACTCATAATTCACCAGACTCAGGCTTCGTCATTCGGGCATTGAATTCTGAGGTGTGGTGGGCTCCTTGCAGAACAGAACGCAACTCAGCATTGCTGTGATCCATGAACATCAAAGCGCATTTGTCAATTTTTTTTTGATCTCATAAAAGCACACAGAAAGTAGCCAAGTGCAGTGCTGAATCAGAGCCATAGATAGTACGTCAATTAAATGAAAACCAAAATGCTTTACAACAAAGTATTTAATTCCCATATTCCTCAAGGGACTTGTTGAAGGTGCACACAAATCTTTGACAGTCACTCTTTGCTCTGATTATCTGTCTGCTTTACTATTTAAAGAGTTCCCACTATTCTATCAGCTGTAGCTAGCATTATCTTCACAGTCCACAAGTCAGTGAAGGCATTAGTAAAAACTTCACTCAAAGCAATAACCATAACCGGCCCTCTTTCTTAATAGCTGTTTTTTCTATGCTGTTATAGAATTGCAGTCCTAATGAGGCTGGTATTGAATTCTGAGCTGCTTCAAGTTTTTCCTCCTTTTTTTTTTTTTTTCTGGAAGGAAGAATGCTGTGGCAAGATATAGAGAGAACTTTGAAAGATTAAGACTGTTTTTGAGGTTTGAAAAAAAAAACCCCACTATTCTGGACATTTGAAAGAAAAAAAAAATGTCTTTTTTTTCTCTAGAAAATAAGCGGGTTTAAACTTTGATTTGTCAAAACTCCCTGTCATTTAGAACAGAAAATTCACGAATCCATTCTGTATTAATAAATTGTAACAATTGCATCAGCTAAAGATCCAGAAAGAACATGCATCTTCTCAGCTTTTCTCAGAATTTGTATTTCTTTCAGATAACCCACACTCAGCTGTTGTGTGGCTATCCTGTTCTGCATGATGGCACTTTCACTTCACTTTTAACCCTGATATGTCCACTTTTCACTGAACATCTTTGGTTCCCTAAGGAGAATCAGAGTGGGCTAGGATCCTGTGACCGTGCCCTTTGCTGTACTCCCTGTGCACCTTGTAAGCAGCAAACAGCAAACAGGTGATGAACGTGGCAATGAGGGGCTCACTGAGAATTAATAATGGAAGAGTTTTGGGGGGAAGCACCTAGTCTAAGACAAAGCAATTGGAGAATGGATGGTTAAGAAAGGAAGAAGAGGGATAAGGGATGAATCAGAAGGGGGATCAAACCCTGGCATGAAGGAGGGATAAGAAATGGTTGAGCTGACCGCTGAGTTAGTGTTTGGAGGACAGAGTTAAACGCCCTTGCATTCAGCTTTAAATTCATATTTGAAAGATTGAGATCAAAGCCAAATATTGATTCAAAGCCAAATGTTCACATCCACTGTGTTTATCAACGAGTAAAGGCTTTAGACAATATAGCAAAGGTCTTCCAATAAATGCTTAATAGAGAATGAAAGATAGGCTGGCTCAATTCTGGTCTCACTTTCACAGAAGACTAGTCAAAAATCCAGAGAGAAAATGTAATCCCCAGCATGACATTACCTCTTCCCATGAAGTGTATAACATACATTTAAGCATCAGGATAAATTACTCTAAAATAAAAAAAGCTATGGAGACATGAAGAAAGGCTGGATTACATTTTAATTTAATTTAAATTAACCATGTTTTTATTAGATATGTGTGGAGTAATCCAAAATGAAGTATCCCAAACCAGTGATATATTACTTTATTTTTTAGCTGATATCCTCTCTCCCACTGATTCAAAAAAGATCATTAAAAAGGAGACATTTATCTTGAAATGTCAAATATCAATGTTAATTACTAATTTATGTCTACAGTTGAATATATGAAACATATTTGGGAATTCAGTTCAAATGCTGTTACAGTGCCATCTGCTGAAAAACAGCTAAGGCTAAAAAGCATTTGGCAATTCATTCTTGCTAAGAGATCTGTAAATTCTTGGTCCGTCCTGGGTACTTTTCAGTCTCTTTGCCCTACAATGTCACAACACAAGATCTGTAGCCACAGTACATGAGGAGCTATAAAGACTGTATTTACCCTTGAGTGTAAATGGTGTCACTGAAAGGTAAGCATGCACCTTAAAGTCTCAAAGACAATGCTAGAGACACTTGAGGGTTAAACTGGTTTACGTATGTGCACAGTTTAAGGGCTGGATATCCGCATCAAGATTTTTATCCTCTGTCAGTTTGCCTCTGATAAAGCAGCCTAAATTTATTAAACGCTGTTATGTTTAAGAAAAAGTAAGCTGATATGTGTTGGCTAATACATTTTTAAATTGACTTCATTTCCCATATCTAGAAATGCTTCTCAACCATGTGACTAGTTCTTTTAAAACAAACAAGACAGACTGCATGGATTAAGGTAAGATTTTGTAGCAGCCTGAATCTGGGGCTTGTGATAACAGCACACTTGTCTGAACTAAAAGATTTCTTTATTTTCCTTTTTTTGATCAATTGATGTGGGTTTCAGATTGGTTCTTAAATACAGCTGAATATTTTTGTGCTGCCTGCAGTGTTAAGAAGACTCATTCTTCATTTCTTCTATATTTGTTTATAAATTCCTCTGGCTTCTCAGTCCACAGTGAACAAATTTTCAACAGGTGTCACCTCAGATCTGATCAATAAGCTCAAAGCCATGTACATGCATCTCCACTGGAAATGCAGAGATTTTTTGGTGTACATATATGTGTATGCTCTCCTGTCAGTGACAATCAATCAGATGATTTTTTCCCTACTGCACCCCTAAGTCATGTTTGGAAATGCAGTGTATTTGACATTATCTTCCTGCTTGAAAAGTTTGTGGTGGTAATTTTGAGAAGAGAAGTAACAAAAGCTGTTCAGGCAATTAATCACAAACTGCACACTGTCACAGTGGACATTTCATAAATAATCGAGAGGCTGAAATTAATTTTCATAGGTTTTTCCATGAATAATTTAGACTTGTAAAAGCAAAGTCAATCAGTAACTCACCGAAAGAGAAAAAGACTGAATTTCAATTAACTCTGTAAACCAGCACAACTAATTCTACCCACAGTTCAATGGATGTAGGACATGCGCAAGTTTTGCTCATAAGTACTGAGCACTGTCTCAGGATTTGGTAGGTGACAGTGTTCAAAGGTCTTTGTATGGTTTTTTGCTAATAAGTGATATTAGGTGTGAATTGCCCAAGCTAAGCAAAAATTACAAAGAAGCACGGATTTAAGCCTGTGTCTTCCTACTTTGCTTTTTGGGGATTTAAACTTATATGTAATTGACTTCAGTCACCTGAGCTAATCTCCCTAAACTCCTTCTGTGGCTACTGTAGTAAGAGGCATTTACTCAGTGGGTAAGTCAAAACAAATCAATTTCAACTCTATTTCTGACCTGTGCTCTGGGAAGCCTCTTTCTCTCTTCTCTCTTCATTGTTTCTTTAATTTGGAAGAAATATAGGTAGATTAGCTTCTGGAAGCTCTGTGAATGCACCTTCAAACTCTTTCTATGCCTGTGCCTTTCTCTGTGTAAAGCTCTAGTAAACAGCATAAACCAGATTAAACAGCCCTCGGTAAGGTACAAAGAAGGTCTGGGGCAAATGCACTTTATTTGCCTCATTAAAGACTCTTTCAGTAGCTATCAAATTCCATATTAAAAAAAAAAAACAGAAAAAAATATCTTGGGACAAGATATTCAAAAGATGTGTGTGATTCTTGAAAAATCTGTCAGACGCCTGTGTCTGTAGGCACCTAGCTTAGTTGGAAGTTTGAATTCCGTTTTCATAAAATCATTCTCAGTCAAGAAATACTGTGCATTTTGCTGAACACAACACTGTCTTCAATACATAGAAAGATATCAGCAAAGGGACTTTGGGTCACATTAATCTTTTTACTAGAAATGGTAGGTATCCCAGGGGTTCTGGTTGTTAAAGTTTTTTTAATTGGACCACTCTGTTTATTAACCATACTCTAAAAGGAAGGCTGACTAACTTCTAAGAAAGAAGTTAATTGACAACTGCTGTATATTCTGGGAGCTTTCTAAGGACTGTGAATTAACTACATGGTTACAGCCAGCCTGATCCTGTTTTATCCTTCTCTGCTTGAAAAATGGATGATTTCCAATGGGCTTTGTTTTGAAAAATGCCCTAACTTTTGTATTATTGTTACAATAATAGTGACAAGAGTAAGCCTGGCTGCCTATTTTGGCTCAGAGAAACAACAGAATTATAAATGCAGCTGATGGATAAAAAGAAGCATTACGTCAGCACACTCTGAAATCTCCCAGGACACTGCAGTATTTAAAGAAAAATAAAAAACACCCCACATATACTTCCCTAGTTGTAAGCACCGCTTAGCATGGTGTCAGAGCCTTGCCATTTGTTTTCATTTAGATTCAACAACTTTCACACAATTTTAGGGCAAGATCTAAAGTCCACTGAAATTGTTTGGACCAGCTGCTGTTTTACTCAATTATAACTCTACAATGAACAAAGAGCTCTGTGTTTGGTTGTGGTCTACAAAACAATTGGAAGTTTTGATTTTGGGTGCCTACTGTGAGGCACTGCAGAAGATTTTGAATTTCACCCAGCAATTGTCTCTTAAGAAAAGATGCTCAGGTTGTTAAATTATTGGTTTGAGAGCTGTTTTCTCCGTGGGGTGCCTGCTTGGTTTGCTCAACTCATACACTAAAAATGTGCTACTTTTGTAAAATCTTTTGACTCCAGACTATGTAGGCTGATGAGGAATTCAGTGTTTCTTACAAATAACTGCTTATACATACTACAAAGAAATATCTGCGATCATTGGAATAAGAAGTTCCTTAGTGGATATATTTCTATGTGCAGTGAAGGTCAGTATGGATCTTTGGGCATCACTGGCCACAAATGTTCTTTAACAGATAATTGATCTCCAACTGTACTTCTACAGATTGACACAGCCCAATCTACAAATAGGTAGGAAATAAGTCTTTCATTTTAAATCTCATCAGAATTTACTGTTCTATAAACAGAAAATTATAGCAGTATTCTTTTATGAAGTGCCATGGAGATACTCTCCCTGCAGTTCACAAGCCACGTCAGCTTTGTTTCTATAGGATATAGGTTTCCTGAATAAACAAGCGATTTCTTCATTGTTTTTGGAACTGTATGCAGTGCTGCTGTGCACTGCACCAGAGCCCAGCCATTGTTTATGTACACTCTATCAACTGTCTTCAAGATGCTCAATGTTCTTATGCTCTTCAGTCAGCTCCTGCCCTAAATTAGATATTTACAACCCTAATGGCTTCAGGGAGATGAAAACTCCAGGCTGAAACCTCCCCGGCCATGTTCCAAAGAGGCTGCTTTAATCCCCATCTTGGAATTTCAGGCACTTGCACTCCATCCAGCAGTTTTAGAAAAAACAGCTCAGTTCATCAAAACATCATCCTCCCCTCAGCATTTTGGACGACAGGTTACTAGAAGTCAGGGAAACAGAGTGCTTTAAAAAATCACTTGATAGCTCACCAAATTACACTGCTGATTGTACTTATGAAATTAGAACTCCGTTACTGTTCTAAGTATCACAGCCACTGAGATTTCCTAGGGCTGCATGGAATTATCAGGAGTCAGAAGAAAGTGGGAAATGATGGAAGCATGATGGGGTTCTGTAGGACACTGCCTGCTGTGCCCGCAGGCTACGCAGCAGGCCGGAGAAAGAGAAGAAAAGCACAGACAAAATGTACTTGTATTTTCTGCTTAGAAGGTATGGTGCATCCTCTTTTGAATAACATAATAACATGTTCAGAAAAAAATGTGCAGAAGCAAGGGCATTGGGTACATGTGTAAGAACTCAACATCTGTAATCTCTACAACCATCCTTGTGAAGCTTGTCACTCTCTTCTCTTTACTTGCTCTTACTTGTCTTTCCAGAGAGGCTTTACTGATATTTTGCCTAAGGCAGGGTTTAGCAGGAACTGCAATGTCTTTTTAAAAACTTAACACAATAGGAAGAAAAGATAAGCTTTCAGGTATGCAAACCCTTCCTTGACTATGTGCCCAAAAGTCTGTGTATCCTTGTGCTAACTGGAGGGTTTTGTTTAAAGATATATTTCTCCAGTTTAATAGGGAAAAGACGTGGATCATTAGCAGAAGCAGGTGAAACGGGGATTTTTACAACCTGCTTTGGGGCTCATTTACATCTTTGTTGATAACACAGGTCAGATTTACTAAAATTCTTAGTTGATGGGGATTTATACCAAGCTGCTAAACAAGAAATATCTGAAGACCTTGGGCCTTCACTCTGGCAGTGTTGTTGGGGATGTTACTGGCCTGGGATTCAGCTGGGCTTTGGGAAGTGTCCATGGCTCCTCATGACACAAAGTGTGAATATGTTAAGGACCCACGTTTGGAAAGGCTAAAAGGAATACTAAGTCTATGATTGGGTCTTTTACTTGATGTCTGTGAATTTTCATAAACCTAAACCCCTAATTCTTATTATTTTTTCATTTTTTAATGCAAGAGTTACCTTGGCTAAGATTTCCCAGAAAAGCCAGAGGACTTCAGCCTCCCCATCAAGAGCCAGCCTGCTGTGTCCTCTGATGTAATGTCCTTACGTTACAGTCTCAGACTGTATCTCTTCCTGGTCATCTTCATTTATCTTATACAACATACAACCACAGCATGCCTAAATAAAATACTGCTTCCTGTTCCAGTGCAAAAAGAGTAGAATTTAACTAAGAGATCATGTAGAATTTATTTTTAATATTAGTACTCAGTCTTAAAATTGAGCTCTCTGCTAAGGCACTGAAGAAAATGTTACACCTCTATATCATCACAGACTTAATTAAAAACAAATTTAAAGTCATAGTAGTGAATATTCAGCCCTGCTTACTGTCTTGTCTCAAGTCCTCTTGTACTGGCTTCAGTGCAGTTTAATGGCATTTCATTGCTAACCAGACACTTAAATATTTTGCAGAAGCAAGACCTCAACTTCAGTTGCAGAATCTGCATTTAGAGATGACAAAGCCAGATTCCTTCTTAAATTATAGGATATGTAGACTCAGTTTGGATATTCAGTTTTAGAAGTAAGAAAGAAAGGGGACTGAGGGGTTGTGGGAAATGTGTTTTTTAAAATAGGACAGAAGTGGTCTGTCTAATTCCAGTTCCTAAACAAGGAATATGTCTTTGGCATGTTTGCATAAGAAATTTCATATTAAAACATGTTTAGCAAAAACAGTGTTTCCCAGGCTTCACAGGCATATTAAGCAAGTCCTGCATTTTATACTATGCTTTGCTCTCTGTATTAACCTAAAGAGATGTATATCAACAGAAAGAAAATGGTAAGATCTGGTCATTACTGGCCGATGCGATTGAATTGGAATGATGGGCCTATATAGCAAGATTTAACAACTTGTTGCCAGACATCTAAATTAATTAATAGAAAAAAAATTCTAGTGTATATGTTTTTGAACCTTTTGAAAATGATTAATTTTCCCCTTTGTTTTTCAGAATTCTATTTCAGTGTATTGTCCAGCTCCTCATACGTTTTCATAATAGCAGTACGTAGCACTGCCATCGCAGTTTATATTTTCCTGGCTGCATGCAAACAATTACTGATGTGCATCCATATTGACACAAAATAGGCCCACGTGTAGCTTTATCATGCACACACAATTTCTTCGTCATTTAATCTCAGTCAGAAATGACAACTTTGAAAGTCTCTGCCTCTCTAAAGCTGCATTTCTCATTGAATTTAAATGGATCTCAAATCTATAAATAACTGCATTAATCCTGAATATTCCATTAAATTACTTTGAGTTTGCTGTTGTTCACATGGTATTCATGCTGGTCTTTCATGCTGTTTACATTAGCAAACCTCTTCGTTCTAAAACAACCTCCTGTTTTCATGATTAACAACTCAATCTGAGGTTGAATTTTTTAAGCTTTTTCTCTGACTTTTTAAAAAGGTATGACTGGTTATCTGAGGCTAACAGCTCGGCCATTGTTCTTTTAAACAAGACTTCATTTGGATCCACAATGGTTAGAACTGGGTTTGAACAAAAATAGTTGGTCCATGCTGCAGAAAGCAAACTGAAAAGTAGCGCAGAATTATAGTGAGAATAATAGCATCTCATTACAAGCAGACAATGCCTGTGGGTGCCCAGTAAGAGAGGGTCAGGCTGTGAAATGCTCATTTCAGACAGCTGCTACTCCCCGCTGATAGCAAAACTGCATACAACGCTGTTATGGAGTGGCCCTGAACAGGGATGAATTTTGTGTTTTATCTCTGGCTGTAGCAGCAGCCTCAGGGCTGGCTCTGGGGAAACACTGTGAGGAAACCTCAAATACTGCTTGTGCCACAGTGCAGAAGGAAAGGTGAATCTCACCACCATGGGCTACCTGTTAGCACCCTGCTGCTGGGCAAGAAACCTCCATCTATCCCCTCTGGGCAAACACAGTGTTCTGGACATTCAGCAGCCATGATTAGGGGGACAGAGTGCTGCCCGGCAGCTCCTCACTGTTAACTGCTGCAGGAGCAGATGGGATTTAGCCCCGCAGTAAGTTTAGAGTGCTCACAGGGCAGTATAAATGTGCAGAGCCTAGTCTTCCCTGTGGCCTGTGTTTTAGATCATTGAGGACAGCCTGGGCATCCCTCTTGGGGAAAAATTAAGTACTCCTTAATATGAATATTAGATTCACAATTCAGATCTTAATAGGTAATGGAGGAAGATAAGATGAAGAGCAGAAAAACTCAGAGGCTACTATTAGTTCACATAAGCATAGGCAATTCTATTAAGGAACACAGACATGATGGAAAGGACTGTGAAGACCTGTCCAGATCTACTATCTGATAAAGGTCTGCAATGTTCGTTTAGAGCTGCCCAGCTCTACAGAAGAAGAGCCTCTGTGCAACACAGAAGTTGAAAATAAGTGGCCTGCCCAGATACTCAACACATTGCAACTGCTACCTGCAAAGAAAATGGATATTTTATTTCAAAAGCAGGGGATTATTTAAAAATCATATTGAAGTTAGAAAAGAATGAGATATTTGAACTCACTGGAAGGTATTATAAAAAGCAAAGGTGCAGCTAGAGTGGAACATGGAGACTTTAAATGGCTCTCCAAGGTTTCTTTGCCTTCTTCTTTTGCTCACCAATGCCCCATTTTTGCATAGATTCTCTTCTTGTTGGAGATGTATCTATATCCATGGTGGTCCATTCTGATTAAGGTAAAAAAATGCCACTTCTTTTTCAGAGCAGGAAAAGTAATAAAATAAAACCCTATTGTGACTGAGGGAGAAGGCAAGAGAGACTTTTGAGCTCCACTCAAATTTCAGTGCCTGCGCGAGGATTTCACAGTTGCTGCTGAAAGGCATACCTTACTTTATTGATGGGGACAGATATGCACAGACCCCTGTACTATCCATGTTCCACCTAAGAGCTTTTCCAAGAGCACTAGTGGGGCCCAGACCTGCCACTGACTCTCCTGCATTTCAGTGCAATTCACCTCTGCGTGAAGAAGGGCAAACACGGCCCAACTTAAAAAATGTCCTTTTACTATAAACCGGAAACAAAAACAAATAAATGTGCTATGAGGAGAATGCTTCTCAAGGCGCAGTTCCCATCATGATTTATAAACAAATGTCCAATTTAAGCCAAGTGTGCTATGTGACTGCTAAAAATATTTAAGATACCCTTGCTGTTACAGTAATTAAGCATGCATGAGATGATTGAAAATAACAAACACTCAAAAATAGCCATAGTTGCCCAAGTTGACTTATAAATATAATAATGGAAGAGTTACGTTTAGAAAGTAAAACAGAAGACTGTGGTTACAGTGGGTCAAGAACACAAATTCCACAGAAAATAATGTGCTGTGCTAAAGAGTAGCAAAAAAACAAAGTCTGAGGGGCAGAAAATAATGATGAATAATACTGAACGAGAAAATAAAATGTTGGTGACCAAGAGACTTCAGATGCTCAAGGCTGCATGTACAGTGTGATTTTCCACAGTGCTTACTGAGTTTTCTTATAAATCTTCACAATGCCAGCAGCATTTCATACCTTCCTAAAACCAGTAGAGAATTACACAGGAAGAGTGATCAGCCAACTCTTTAGCTAGAGTAAAGGGGAGGTGAGGTTCTGTACGACTTTCAGACACTTCCCTTGCAGGAATTGCATCATACATGTAATTAAGCTGTGCAAGAATTCGTTGCCAGTACAACCTTTAAGGAATAATAGAAAATAATCCTAAAAGAGTCTCAAAAATCACATCTTTCCCATAGTATCTATTTGTTTTAGAAAGTGTAGTTCTCTTTATTTAGAGACTCTTTTATGAAGTGAGATTTCTTTCCTGCTAAATGTGAATTTTTGACTACAATAAATGTGAATTTTTGACTAGAAATAAAAATATAACTACTTCCTATTCCCAAAAGCAATATAATTATTTCCTTCCTGTTAGCATGCAGTATTAAAATCTAGGGATTTTTTTTTTAATGCAGATTTGTTTTGTATGACCTATGGATCAGCACATCAAACTTCTGATGACTGAGATACTGTTAAATACTTAGCAAAAGCAAGTTGGTAAACTCTCATAGACTTATCTGTTTATGCTAGATAGTTGTAAATATTATATATTATTTTATATATGCTTCTTATACTGATGGAATAATTCTGGCTTACACAATTGAAATCTTTAAAATGACCAGGGCAAGAGGCATTTACACATCACAATGATTTCCAGCTCTTTTGTTTTCTTTTTGTAGCTCTTCCTGTAACAAGTCTATATAACAAGTTTTAGTTCACAGAATCAACATCAGATGGGAAACAAACAAGTGATTCTCATATTGTTTCACCGTCCCTCCTTGAGCTTTGTGAGTGTTGCTACTGAAGCACCATTTAATAGTTATTATTCCAGGGAAAGATCTACCTAGATTATATGTAAACTGTTGTAACATTCTGAATATCACCAGGCAGTGACCATTTATATCACGTGAGATTTTTTTTTCACATATTTAAAGCCTTCAGTTCTTTAATTTCGCCAAACCTCATCTGAATAGATGAATTAGGACCAGGATCCGTCCAGCTTCTGAGTTGGAAGCACAAATCAGTGGAGTTCATTCCTCTCTTCTTCCTCCTGATATAATCTCAATCAGCTTTGACACCTGTCTTCACTTCAGAGAAAGAGAGGTACTTTTGATGTGCTGCTGCTGAGGACACCATTTGCCAGCCTGTGGGTCACACTCTGCTAAGGAGTCACTCCAGTGATGAAGGGGAGATGAGGAGCAAAGCTCAGCTTGTCCAGCTTTGCCAGGCTCATTAGATCTAACCCCAGCTGAAGCCAGGGTTCCTGTAAGAAGGCAGTACTGGTGGCCCGTGGTGTAGCCCAGGGAAGAAGGCAGTGCCACGGCTGGAGTGAGGCATGGCAGCAGGCTCACCAGAGAGAGCAGGGAGCTCAGTGTGGGAGAGCAGCATGGGACCAAGGAGGAGACTCTGGCAGGGGCTAGAGGAAAGTAGAAGGCAGAAGCACTGAGACCTCCCTAACTGTGGTTGGCAGCCACTAAAGTCAGTTGTTTGTATGGAATATGGAAGTGAAAAGGTTAAACCTTTGATCCAAATTCAGGCAGGGGGATTTTACCCTGGGTCTCTAACTTCCCATCACAGTGTCCCACTCGACCAATCTAGTGCAGAATCAGTATCTTTCACTGTGATGGATACATCCCTTGGAGGAATTTTATTTTCAATGCTTTTGCATTTCAAGTTTCCTGGCCAGCTCCAGTATATGGCTGCAGAGCTGCTTTCAGTAAATAAGTACCATCTGCCCAGGTTTTCCTAGGGCTGGTTCCAGCTTTGCATGAAATTTTAAAAGCTTTTTTAACTAGCCTGGTCCCAATACAGATTTTGCAAGTTTTGTTCTGCGCTGCTTGGCTTGAGTTTGAGCGTCATGTTACTTCATGAGTTCAACAGAGTTATATAAAAAAAATGAAGGCATAAACAAGAAAAAAAGATGATGTTTCAAACAATATTCTATGGGTTTAAAGCAATGATATAAAAACCTGCATCTTATAACTCCTCTGAAAGGTATATTTTCCCATGGATTACAAAATTGGCTTCCCCAAAAGATGGCTATCTGAAAGACAGAGGATTTCCCAGGTCCCATGTCAGAGTGTGCATGCAGTGGAAAGAATCCAGACATGGCGAAACAGGTTGATTTAACAAAATGAAATAAACTCTCAAGTTAACTGTGTTTTATCAGACTTTGTAAAGAGTGCACTTAAATTATCCAGCATATTGCATGTACATGTTATGCGTTTCCTCGCACCAAGTGAATAAGCAGGTTTGACATAGATCTTTTAGAAAACTCAGAAAACCCTTAGATGTCTTTTCTTGCATTCAAAAAGAAACATTATAAAACTTGGAATATTCAGATTTCACTCAAAACTTGCAAAATTTAAATTTATTAGTCATTGTAATTCACAATCTAATGCTGAATTAAAATGTAGGTCCTGAATCCAAAGCTGGTTTATAAGACAAAAGATCTAATAAAATACTTCTGCATTCAGCCCAGTTCTGTGGGATCACACGGATTCTGTCTGTGTTCCCTGAGGTTCAGGACTAGAACAAATGCCCCTCAGTCAGTTTTCTCAGTTTCTAAGACTAATTAAAAGCATATGTATATATGAAAGCTCTGAGGCTGACAGCCTAGGTCAGAACTGCAATGTGTTAGGTAGGCTACAATTCCTTATGCTATATTTAAGTGTATCTACCATCCGTGCCCTTTACACGTGCTCCTGTAGTGTTCACGACGTAAAACAAAACCAAAAGAGCAACTGACCTAGAAGATAAAAGTAGCAAAACCAGTTCAATGAACTGATAAAGATCATGGCACAGAGGTTTCAGTCTGGTATACAGAAACATATAAAAATAACAGGCTGACTTTGGAGTATGTCAAAGAATCAGAGCTGAGAGGCAAGACAGAAACTGTGAAAGCGATGACAAGGTGAACCCCTGAAGGGCTGAATTTGTAATCAGTGCTTCAAAGAGAGGAAAGCAGCAATCAAGGGAGATTTTCACTTTACTTTTCAAAATATGAAGTGTGATAAAGACGGTGAGCTGGAATAACAAAATGAATCCCTTCATAACCCTGGGGAAAGATGAGGACCACAACAGAGGTCCCCATATCTAAGCTCCCCCGAACCACATGTGGTCTGCAACACACAGGCTGCAGTGTAAACTCTCTTGCCCTTGGGAAAATGGTAATAGGCACAATTATCAATTTTGACAAGTCGTGTATTTGCTGTGATGTCAGCAAAGATCTGACATCAAGAACTTTACAGAATCATAGAATCATAGGTTGGAAAAGACCTCTAAGATCATCAAGTCCAACCGTCAACCCAACACCACCATCTCTACTAAACCATATCCCAAAGTGCCATATCTACACATTTTTTTAACACCTCCAGGGATGGTGACTCCACCACCTCCCTGGGTAGCCTGTTCCAATGTCTGACCACTGTTTCAGTAAAGAAATTTTTCCAAATATCTAATCTAAACCTCCCGTGATGCAACTTGAGTCCATTGCCTTTTATCCTGTTGCTAGGATAGGATTATGGATAGGCTAGGCTAGGCTAGGCTAGGACTTCGTCCCTGGGAGAAGAGACCAATACCTGCCTCTCTACAACCTCCTTTCAAGTAGTTGTAGAGAGCAATTAGGTTCCCCCTCAGCCTCCTCTTCTCCAGACTAAACAGTCCCAGCTCCCTCAGCTGTTCCTCATAAGACTTGCTCTCTAGACCCCTCACCAGCCTCATTGCCCTTCTCTGGACACGCTCCAGCAACTAAATGTCTTTCTTGTAGTGAGGGGACCAAAACTGAACACAGTACTCAAGGTGAGGCCTTATAGGCTCGTTCTTCAGAGGTGAGAGAAATTATGTCACTTTGGCTCAAAGCTTCTATATTGACACATATTCTATTTATGCTGAAGTATTTTAGGTCCAGTCCTATATCTGATATTTACCTACAGGTCAGGTTGTGTGTTCATCTGAGTAACTCACTTTTTCTGCCAGTATGATTATTGCTAGTGATTTAAGAAAAACTAGTAGCTAATAAGTTCTACAATACACATAATGGTATTAATACCTCCTTGTCTTGAGCTTTGTACTCCATGTTAACGGCAGAAAAAAATGTTTCTTTTCTCATTTCTTGGTTCATCTAAAAGTTTTTTTTTTTCTTTCTGTCTTCCCTTGGATTTTATAGGTATAGGTACCTATTAGGTTAGATGTGATAGGAAATGTAAAATTCTTCAGAGTTCTCACTGCGAAAAAACAGAAAACTCTTAGCTTCTATGCAGTATTTTTCAATGTTTTTTAATTGAAAAACTCTATAAAGAAGTAGCACATTACAAAACCAAGAAAAAATAGTTCCTACAGAAAACCATTTTATCAAGTGCAATACTTCCGACTAACTACTAATGTCAGTCAATTGCAGTAAAAAATTGGCTCTGACTGTGGAGTTGTTCAAAGCAACTTTGTGTGAGGACCAAGTGGGTCTTAAAATTGCACAGAAGGTATTTGGAGCCTCACACCACAGGATTCAGTTAATGAGTTTATACTCACTATTGTAATTTTTCCCTGCTTTATAAGGGGTTACATTCTTATTCTTGTTGCATCGTTCAGATGCCTTCAGCCCAGCTTGACATTTTGCTGCCCTTATCATCTTTTCTCTGCAACTTCTGATTGACTGTAATTTTCTTCTTCTTCCTCTCTCTTTCTTGCATCATTCTTCCGTGTTTCCAGTACAGGGCATTTATTATTGCCCTTTTACTTTTGAGCAATTCCTCCTGAATACATATTGGATGCTTTTTGATGCTCACATTTTCTTTTTTTTTCTGAGAGATAGCTGTCTCTTCAGTCACTTTCCACTTTCAGACAGATGCTTAGCAGGCATAAATCTGCAGAACTCCACTGCCTTCACTGGAATCACTCTGCTTTATAGTAGCAGAGAATCTGGCTTAAAATCTGAAGATTCTTCTTGTGCTATACCTCAAGAGCAGCATCTTTACTTTCTCCAGTTTAAAGTCTTGTCTTTAAAGAAAAGGACCCATTGCCCCCTTCTAGTATTATAGTATCTTTTAATAAGCTATATATATTTTTAACATGAAAAATGGATTTTACAAAATCTTTTTTGTTCCACTCATTTAGGTTGCCACATTTATATTTGGGAAGATCTGTAGAGACTTTAGACAGGAGATAAAATGAAAACATGTACTCTAACTAAAACAGTCTTTGTGGCTTGCGAAATCAATAGATTGAAAGATCTGTCAGATCACAGTAATACAGCTCACGAGACAGCCAAGTTTCTGCTTCTTTCTACCTTTGTACTGTTAAAATTACTGTAGGAATGCAAAACACAGCCTAGAACAAGCAGAAAAGGCTCATTACAAGTGAGCTGAAACGCACTTTTGAACCTTGTGGAAAGGGTGACATTTGAGAGTATTCCTGTAATACAGACCAGGATTTCAATGACTGCACTAGCACTTCCTAACTGATCTTCAGCGTGAAAAAACAATTTCCAAACTGCATTCACTGTTGTTTCAAATAAAAAAGCTTTTCTAGTGAACATAAAGCTTTTGACACTGTCCCGCATGACAACCTTGTCTCTAAATTGGAGAGACGTGGATTTGAGGGATGGACCACTTGGTGGATAAAGAATTGGCTGTATGGTTGCAAACAAAGAGTTGCGGTCAATGGCTCAATGTCCAGCTGGAGACCAGTGACGAGTGGCATTCCTTGGGTGTCGGTATTGGGACCAGCACTGTTTAATATCTTTGTCAGTGACATGGACAGTGGGACTGAGTGCACCCTCAGCAAGTTTGCTGACGACACCAAGCTGTGTGGTGCAGTCAACACACTGGAGGGAAGCTTCAAGTTGCATCAGGGGAGGTTTACATTGGATATTAGGAAAAATTTCTTTACTGTAACAGTTGTCAGGCATTGGAATAGGCTTCCCAGGGAAGTGGTAGAGTCACCATACCTGGAGGTGTTCAAAAAACGTGTAGATATGGCACTTCAGGACATGGTTTAGCAGACATAGTGGTGTTGGGTTGACGGTTGGACTTGATGATCTTAGACGTCTTTTTCAACCTTAATGATGCTATGATTCTATGAAGTGATGCCATCCAGAGGGACCCTGACAGGCTAGAGAGGTGGGCCCATGAGAACCTCATGAAGTTCAACAAGGCAAAGTGCAAGGTCCTGCACATGGGTAGGGGCAATCCCAACTGCAGATATAGGATGGACAGAGAATAGATTGAGGGCAGCCCTTTCAAGAAGGACTTGGGGGTGCTGGTTGACGAGAAGCTCAACATGAGCCGGCAATGTGTGCTCGCAGCCCACAAGCTCAACTATATCCTGGGCTGCATCTAAAGGACTGTGGCCAGCAGGTTGAGGGAGGTAATTCTGCCTCTCTACTCCACTCCAGTGAGACCTCACCTGCAGTCGTGCGTCCAGCTCTGGAGCCCCCAGCACAGGAAAGACATGGACCTGTTGGAGCGGGTCCAGCAGGGGCCTACAAGAAAGCTGGAGAGGGACATTTTACAAGGCCAAGTAGTGATAGGATAAGCCGTAATGGCTTTAAACTAAAAAAGAGTAGATTTAGCTTAGATATAAGGAAGACATTTTTTACTGTGGGGATGGTGAGGCACTGGCACAGGTTGCCCAGAGAAGCTGTGGATGCCCCCTCCCTGGAGGTGTTCAAGGCCAGGTTGGATGGGGCTTTGAGTAACCTGGTCTAGTGGAAGGTGCCCCTGGCCATTGCAGGGGGGTTGGAGCTAGGATGATCTATAAGGTCCCTTCCAACCCAAACCATTCTATGGTTCAATAATAATAACAACTCTTTCCAAAGATTATGTGAAGCTTTGTCGTCTCATGTTTGTGTGCCCCAAGGAGAAACTACCATTATGTTCCTTTTTGAGCCTTGACCCATTAAGATCCCCATTCATCAAGTTAGCTGTAGGTAAACCCTTAAGCACTGTAATTGGAAGTGCTACTCACCACCCCAATGCACCCCTCTGTAACCATCGCTTTTATTTCTGGAGGGCTGGACAATGGAGTGCTTATTTCCTTGGTGAGTCTGGTAGCGGTCCTATGGAAACCACAGAGGATTCCCTCGCTTTTCATTTTGCCATCAAGGTTTAAACAATTTATATTTATAAAGTTCTTCTGATGAGGGAATGTTACATAAATCTGAATTAATAAATACTTCTGCATATCTATTTCTTTTCCCTTCTGTCCTGCAGCCAAGAAAACACCATTAGAAATATATAGGACCCCTCCTACTTCCCACAAGGCTGGGATAAGAAGTATTGTTCCCCTCCTGCCTATTTTGAGTGCCTTTATCTGCCGGCCATGCAAAATTGTGTTTGCCTGTGCTCCTTCAGAAGCACAATGTAGCTGCAAGGGTCACCTCAAAAGCTCTGTGATACCATAATTCAGGTGTTAGTTGCACCCAAGGTTCTTATTTTTAGCTTTTGCCTCTACTACTGGCAGAGCTTTTTGGCCTTCCAGGAGCGTAGCATAGCACACCCATGACCATAAGAATAAACTTTATCTCCCCCAAAGAAGGCTGTTTTTTACATTCACACTAATAGCAATACATACAACAAGATACTAGCAAATCAAACCTGAATTCAACCAACAGCATACCACAATGGGGCAACAGTAACGGCATACAACTGTCATTTTGTCTAGCCTGGGACTAGAATAATTTAAATCATAACTAGAATACTTTTTATAAACATCTATTTCATGGTCACATCATCAAAATGTGATTTCTTACTTGGTAATTCCTCCATTAGGTATTTTGTGCAGGCTGAGACATAAATGGAAACGTGAATGAGAAACACTTTATTCCACCTAGCTTAATGCGCAGGACCACCCTGTGACACTTCAGTTGACTGTCACAGATAAGTCTTTTAAACTCCTGGACATCCTTAACACTATATCCAGCAAATGGACAATGGCAACAACTGCCGTTAGCATTCTGCAGTATGGCACATTAGAAAAATCATTGAATATGGTACTTGACAATAAAAGCTGATGAACATCTATATCTTTCCATTATAGAATCATAGGCATAGATATTATTTTTTTCTAATTTTTTTTTAATCTTATGTATCTTTGTAAGGATAACACTGCTGTAGAATATGCATTTTTACATTGTGGCATCTAAGTTCCTACTTACATATTTTATTTCCCTTGCAATTTAGGTGAACTGCTAGCAATCAGACATTTTCAGTTGCTCTTCCTATATTCAGGGGAATTTACTGGGAGGAATTTCCTAATATTAGGTTGAAATTGTCTTCATCTTTACATCCTCAATTTTTTTAACATTTTAATAGTAGTACTTATTTCAATAATACGTTGATACCTTGTATTCATGGTCAAGCAATGTGTTTCCTTAAACCAGCACCCATGTAAAGTATGTTATGCACATTTCTTATGTCATGGTGCAGAAAATGTGTGAGATACTTGGGTCAGCTGTATAATCTCAGATAACAGTAAAAGACTGGGTGAATTCTGCAAAATAGATAATATTTATCCTGAAAGTGCTGTGAACAAAGAAGGACTTTCAGTTCCATCTGTTTGGCACTCTCTGTGGTTCCTTAAAGGTTTAAAAACCCTTCTATTACTTAATTCAAACAACTATAGGCTTTTGCCCAAACTGAAATACGTCATGACTGGTCTGTGGACATATGTTTTGGCATACATTATGCATTACACAATCTTACACCAGTAAAGCTTCTTTCATGCTGAAGTGTATTAATATCTGTCAGACATAATTGGTTTTGGCCTCTCTGGGTGGTATTTGCTGGGAATGAGCTCTTCTCAGATTTTGCAGCTGCATTCCTGGAGTGCCAGATTGGAAGCTGGCTGGGCAGTAGTCTGCTCAGTGCTTTGTCAGCTAAAGGACCGTGGCCAGATAAATTAAAGAAAGGCAAGGCCTTACCTACCACTGTTTCATGGTATGCAGAAACTATCAGGTCTGATGCATGCTGTTTCATCTTAGAAGAAAAAGTATTGCACTGTCTTTCTGTCCTGTATAGACAAAATTGTTTGTACCTTGGCACTTCCATCCTGCAGGCTGTCACAATCAGGACAAATCAAACAAGGCAATACATATGTATGTCCTTCACAGACCCCTGGTTTCCATGAGCAACGTAAATATTCAGTGTGTTCTCTGCTGCTCTGTTCTTCTACATGTTCTGTTTTGTTTGGGTGTGAGGACCCCAGCAAAAAAAACTACTCTAATTTGGTTTGTACTCCGAGGCAAGCCAACAAAATTTACTGTGCTGTATGGTCTATGAAAAAGGAAGCCAAAATCTGGAACTTCACCTTTTTTTGGGAGAAGGTGAGAGCACATACACTGCAGGATAACACTGGCAAAAGCTTCCCATTCCCAGAAACTTCCACAGCAGAAAGGTATGAGATGACTGTATGTCCGTCTTGTGTCACCCACACCTTGGGGATGGCACATCTACCTTTCTCTCACTGCTAGGCAGTGCTAAGGCTGTGACATCCTGGCACAGGCACCATTCCCTCACCAAGTGCTGCCTGACACCAAGACTGCTGACACAAAAGAAAAAGAAGTCTGGATCTCTGTGAGAAATGGTCTGGGCTTTGTCACACACAGTGTTACTCCAGTACTACCTGTAAACCTAGTGCTTTTCTGCAGTTTTCCCTTCAAATAAATGGAAAACCATGAAAACTTATATGGAATATGGATCTATTTGCATTTTAGAAAGCCGGTGACATTTTAGTGGAAGACTGATTTAAGATAAAAGTCTTATATATGGCCCATATAGTGTGAATCACTGAAGAATACGTGTACAATCTGCTAGACTAGATTCAGGAAAGAAAAAGTGTTTAAGCGTGTGTATGTGTGTGCAAGGGCATTGAAATAAAACAGTGGGATTTCAATCAGGAGAGTCAGATTTTGTAAAGACAAAGGGATTCAGTCATCACAGATATTTTTCTATATCAAGTTAAATGTTTTCAGAAGCAGGTTTTCTAACAGCTCTGCAGATAAGTGTTTGAAATCCTAGGAATATGGGGTGAATTCTTCACCTCAGTAGGTGGTTTGCCCTTAACTTCAAAGGGATCAGCCATCATTCACAAACACTGGAAGAACAAAGAATCTCTTAAGTCAAAAAATGTGCTTTATAACCTCAGTATTTTCTTAGGGTAGACTTTCTAATCTCATTATTTATCAAATTAATTTTAAAACCATGAGGTGAAAAGATATCTGTTGACTGTTTCCCATATCCTTCAAGATCTGACAAGTTACCTCTGTTTTTTTTAAAAACTGTGTTTTCTGAATTTTTCTTTTGCTCTTGGTTGCAGCACTGTGCAAGGAAGATACTTCCTTTTCTTTTCATGACTGCACTTCAAATATTTATCCCATGGTTACTGTTTATCCTAGCTACCTGTACTTGACACTTTATTTTCCCTTTTACCGCCTGAAATCCCAGTGTCTTGTCAGTGCTAAGAATGAAAGCAACTACTCAGAGCATCAGCTGACATTAATTAACCTTGATTTCAGGGCAGCTATGCTTTTTTATGCTGGTGAATCATAAGGCCGCAGTTTTCACCAATGATTAAAATCACATCGTAATAGAAATTAGGGAAAAAACTCTTGCAAATGTCACTTAAATTACATTAAGGGAGGGGGAATGCTTCAAAGTGAAACCTTATACAGAAATTCAAAGTGCTGCATGACAAAATATTTGCAAATGTGTATCATTTGTGATTACATCACATGTGAAGTCATGTCTGATCTGCTGGACCTGCAGATACTGTTCCTTATTACAGATATTTAAATTTTGTGTTTTCTAATAAAATGATATCTTGTTTAATTTAAAACAGTAGGATTATACTCTCAAATACAAAGTATGGTAGAATTACACTATTTTCTTTATAAAATGCTGCACAATCAGTTATCCAGTCTTTCCTGGCAAATATTTAATATCTTCTGGTTGAAATTAGACGTTATATATGATTGTGGTGAAAATCACCATGGGAACATTGCATTATTTATGTCTGTGATAGGTTAGGCATGAGGGGCTTAGCCATCAAAATATAACAGAGTATTACTAAATCTTAAGCGCTGTAAAATTCTCTTTCATTATTTTAGAACATAAAGGTCAAATGTGACTTTAAAACAAATAAATTTGATCTTTATTATAACTCTGTGGAACTGCATGAGATAGATAAAGAAGAAACGTGGTATGGGGAAGACAAGAGAAAGAAAACTAATTGAAGCAAAGCAAAAGTACTTCTAATGTGTAAAAACTATTGGAGTGTATTTTATAGCAGTTCCACATACGGATTAAATCTTTATTACACTGTTTAACTTGCCGGACTCCTTTTCTGACAAGATGCTGAAAATGTGTAACATATAAAGCTATGAAATACAATCTAGTGTTTATACGTTCAGTACATTCTGTTAAATTAATGTATACAACAAATTATAAAATCCCAAGCTGTTATGATGATACCAAAAGTAAATACATTTTTTTCTGCCAGATTCCTTCTTATACATGTGCCATCTATCACATATATGGAGCCAATTCCTACTTTAACAGGTAACAAAAAGCCCTGTGGCTATACTGAAGTTACAGGAATGTGAAAGTCAATCTGAAGCATTAGATATTTTATTTATAAAACAGAATCTGGGCCTGTTTCTCTTCTGTCTTGCAGCTTGAATAGTCATTTATATGTGTTTGAAGTGGCTGTAAAATATTAACAAATTGAGATCATTATTTCCAGCTCCACATGCTGGGCTGTAAGGTTTACATGCAGGTAAGTGACAGGATATGATACTAGGCAGTGATGAAGCCGGCAGAGCTGTGAACAGCTGCCTTCTAACAGGTATTTTTTCCCAACGCCATCAAGAATCGTTAAACAGACTGGTTCAGCATTACATTTCCTATGTCTCTTAACATACTTTTTCTTCACTGTGTATTTTACATAACTCTGGTTGGAAGCATTGAGAAACTGTTCAAAGAAATGTCTTTACAGTATTCATGTTCTGAATGCTGACAGTTTCAATCTGAAAACAAGTTGCTGACTACTGTTCACAGCTGCATCACTCAACGTTATCTACCTGTCTGTATCTGTCTGTCTGTCTACCTATGAAGAATTCGTTTATGGACAAAGAAATGTAACTGTCAGTTCTTTATGTGAAATATTTCTATATTCTTGCTAGTGAACACAATCATTACAGTGAAAACTCTAAGGTTTCTAAAACATGTCAGAAATTTCTTTCTGAGTCACTTGACTGTCTGATAACACTCCAGTGCAAACTCTCCTGGTCCTTCATTACCATTACTGTTTGTTACACATCAATGTTGTCAGAGATTTTGATCTGCAGTGAACACAGTCCGAGCAGACTGTTTTGTAAGCATGGTTTTCAGCAGAATGGTATATTCTAGTTCCTCAAAACATTGATTTTAAGACTTCCAAAGGATGTATCCTTCTGTAGGATGGCAAAGAGCCTGATTCTGACTGAGACCTTTGGGTCCCACAGTGACACACAGACAGTGCTGCACAAAATGCAGTTTTACTTGTATTTTAACATCACTGGTTGGTTGGTTGGTTTGTTCCTTATGGGTTTTTTAAGATAATTGCTTTTTTCCCTTTTCTCTGAAGGAGCTACTTTTAAATTAGACTCATATCACCCCATTTTTTTGTTCTTCATCACCAAAATGTACACCTGTTGTACTCTGCACCTAGGAACGTGTTCTTCCCATGAGTTAACTGGCTTCTCTGGTCTTGTATCTTCTTTTCCTAAATGCTTTACAACATAAGCCAGCATTGGTCTTGACCATCTATACTTCAGCTGTCCCCTGTGCCAGTGATGATTCACAGTCTCAGGAAATAGGACTCTGCCTACATAACAGGAAAAAAATAAAGGCTCTCTTCCCCTTCCCCCCATCCTCCCCCAAGGAAGAGTATTAATGTAAAACATATATTCTGTAAAGAGATGAGGTTTGAGCACAGGAAAGGTTACTTTACAGATTAAAAAAGATGATGGGCTCTAATATCTAATAGTGTTAAATGACTGGAGAGCTCATCTGTTGACTATTACACCAAATCAGTTTTTCAGTGTCCAGCTGTGCCTATAAATGGGCTTTAATGTTGTTATTGATGAGACTGTGGGCAGAGTAATGCTGCTAAACAAAAGGAGGGCCTCTGAATGCATTACTGGTGTCTGAGCTTCTCTGCAGAGCAAGTAGCAGGATTTAATGTGATTAGAGATTTGTGCCTGGCATAGAGCCTGAACACAAAACCACAGGCATTCGCTCTGCCCCAGCAAATACCAATTCAGAGTTCAGAAACTATCAGCACCTGGGGGGTAGAAAATAGATGTCAGGCCTGGGCTGCAGAACTGGATAATGGCAGAGCAAAGCAACACAGCTATTTTGGACCACTGCTTATGCATTACTCAGGCATAGCTTGTTACGAACCAGCGGAAAAATTGTGCTTGCCTAAGAAACGCAGAAGCAGAGTTCCTAAGAAGTACTTAAATCTGAATTGTGCTTTTTGTCCTTGTCTGGCGAAGTGCAGCTTGGGCCAGGCGTCCTCATCTCATGTGCTCCCTTGTGGGGCAGGGAGGTGGGTTTCCGCAGGCCCCGGGGAGGAGCAGCTGGCGTTTTACCTGCTCCTGCCAAATATTTATGGTGGCCAAGGACAAGGATCTCGGCATGTCCTCGTTGACCGCTCACAGCGTTAGGAGAGGAGGGCCGTGATCTGCCCACCTGCTGAATGCAACATCCAAAGCCGAGGGAAGGAGCAGGAGCCCAGACCTTATGGCTGCATCCATGATGTTAAATTAATTAATCCGCTTTAATAAGGGATTACTGGGCATAAGTGCTGGGGATGGCTGTGCTCCTCCTGGAGTGGCCTGGCCATGCCCACTTGACGAAGGACTTGGCTTTGGGTCTCCTCTGGGTCGCAGCTGGTGTTCCTGAGTCCTGAAGCTGTTTACGTACGTGAGTTTTGCTGAGAACATCTCATACAATAGCAGAGGTGTGCTGCAGCTCACCAGAATGGCACTTCTGTAGCAGGGCTGTGGGGAGCTGGAGACGGGCCCTGCTGCGGGTCACTGGGGCAGGGACTGATGGCCCCGGGGGGCTGGGCGGTGGGCAGGGTGGGGGAGCCCCAGGGTGGCTGGACAGGGGCAGGGAGGGCTGGCAGTGCCCCCAGGGCCCTGACAAAGCTGCAGGCTGAGCCATACTGTGTTTGGGAAGGTGATTTAAGCCACTCTGGGGACCTCGCTGGGCCCTTGCTCCAGGCCGATGCAGCTGTCGTGGGCAGCGGAGCCACGGAGCCAAGCAGCCTTTCTCAGACAGGGGCGGGGGGATTCTGGGGGGCTGCAGGCTGCGCTGTCTCACAGCAGTTGTTGGTTATTTTTCTGCTCCTTTAGTTCAACTTCGTGAGTGTGGCTGGGACGCATTCTATATGTTTTTATGCAGTTAAAATTGCTGCTGTGCTGTTATCCAGGCTATTTTTTGCTCACTGTTATCAGAGCGAGTCGTACTGGCAGGGAGCTGGGCTCATCAGTCTTCGTGAGGTTTTGTACTTTTCGTGAGCATTCAAAGGCACTTACAAACCAGTGTGGGGGACAAAGTCTCCCCCAGTGGCTAGCACAGCGAAGTTGTGTGACTGAGACTGGGAGGACAGGGTGGTGTCTAGCCAAGACCCTAATGTTGTTTTTTTTCGAGGGCTGGTGGTGAAAAGCTGGTGGGGGTGATTTTTCAGTATCCCATGAAACTGGTAAGGTACATTTCTGTATTCATCATCACAAGTAAAGGCATGTCTCAGTAATCCTGCTAGAGCTCCAACATGGACAGAAAGTTTGGTCTAGAGTTCTGGCAAGACTGGCTACTAGCCACCTCCTCAAATATTTAACTTTGAAAGCAGAGATACTAATGAGGACAGCAGCAGTAGCTTATGGTATTTATGCATTCTGAGTCCTAGATATTGAAAAAGTGTGAAATAAGAGGTTATTTCTCTCTCAGACTCCTATCTATGTGGACTCACATGTGCATAATTCAGTCACAGGAAAGATATGAGCAACTATATTGGGAGAGACTGTCACAGAATCACACAATCACAGAATGTTAGGGGTTGGAAGGGACCTCTGTGGGTCATCACATCTGCCTCTTCTAACGTGTTTGCCCATCCTGAACACGTGGGATCTTCTGTGCCTCAGAGAATTATATGGGCCTTTGGATTGAAAGGAATGATTTCTTGTTATCTTTTTTTTTTTCCCCACAGTAATGGGGAAGATTTAAAACTGGCTGGGGAAACAGTTGGCATGAATATTCCTTCCACGGAAGACAGAAGAGCCTGGAACAAATTGCCCACCAATGACTGAGCAATAGTGAGAAGAGCTTTTTGGCAACTAGCCTTTGCAAAAGGAAATTGAAAATAAAAAGCTTTTCAGTTTATCTCATTTTAAGTAGAACTTGCCTTTGCAGCTTGTGCAGATGAGAACTTCTGCAACACTCAGAGAACTGGATCTAATAACTTTTAGTACAATTAGATAAGATGCTGTGCATTTTATGATTTCCATAGTCTTCCTGATTACTGATTAGTAAGACTGAGATTTTTAATCGAGAATTACTACCAATTCAAACTGCCAGTCTCTCTCAGGGAGTAATTGTTGCCCTTTGATATATTTTGCATGACCTTACAGACACAGAGAGACTTCCTGTGTGTTTGCCAAGCTCTCTGCAGACCTCATGTCTTTTAGTTCAGTTCGGTTTTATTTGACCTTCAGTGGGAAAATAAGTCCTTCTTGCATTTTTCTGTATCCTATGTCTTTGAAGAACCCATCCCTTTCAGCTACAATGCTTTGTATTCATTTCCAGCTTCATGCCATATTTTCCTTTGAGTTTGCCTGAAAATGAATTCTAAACTTTTTTTGGCAGTAATAAATTTGGAACATTTTAGTGAGAACTTAATTTTCTCGCCATTTGAACTAAGAATATCAGAAATACTGCCAATGTTGAATGAAATATTGAAGAAAGGGCTGATTTTAGACAAACAAGTGCTATTTTGAGTGTCTTAATTTTGGAAACAATTGTCCCAGATGTCTAAACATGAGCTATCATTTGTGAGACCAATGAAAGCAAATGGTCTCTCCTTCCCTCACATCATTGTCATTTCTGGTGAGAAACTGGAGAGCTTCATACTTCATTGTTGGTCTAAAGGGCATAATCTGCTCTTTTTTTCACAGTATGGCCAGATGAATGTGTCTGACAGGATCTGCTCCTGAAGATAGCAGCTGCTTCATAAATCAGACAGGTTTGCAGCTTGCATTACTAATTGATCCTTGAGACATAACCTGTTGCAGAGGAAGATGTTCCAGCTATTATTTGGTAGCAGTGACAACAGTGCTAACATTCCAACTCACTCCCCATCTGGTTATAGAACTAAAGATGCTTCCACATACAAAAAGCTTTTGTCTAACTGGATACTGTTGCTGTTACACAGCTTCTTCTTGTTTGTTCAGTCTGCACAAGCTTAAATACAGATGTCATAAAGAAGACAAAAGATAACAGGTGAAATTAAACATCTGACTGCGTGAACGTGGCATTTCCTGAGCTCCTGTTGTTAAGAAAGCCACAGAGGAATGCAGTCTTCATATGTGGATCCCAGGAAATTGTGCTTCATGGGATTTGCTTATTTTTATTTCAAACCTAAATTTTGCACAGGTACAGGAGACCATTAATTCTTCTAGCAAATCATCTTCCATATAGTTTTTAACCCTTAGTTCAAAATATGAAAGAATTTCCTCATCACTGAGAATGAGACTTGAATTAAATATAACAGCAAAAGTCCTACATCCTCACAAGTCATAGGCCTTTTGCAATGTCTTTTCTTTTTCTGAACTGTTTTTTCCTAATGGAGGCAATAGGCAGTTTCTAAGTGGCCTGATTTTCAAAGACATCTAAAACTAGGCAAACAACAAGACATATACTCACTGCTCATTTTAAGAATGTAAGCTGAATTGGAAGCTGTGCTGGCAAAGAATCGAAGACTTACAAAGTAAGGAACGTATCCCATCCACTACATTCTTGTAATCATACTAATATGAGAACAATGAGGGATTCTCAAATAGAGTTTGATGCAATCTTTCAGTGTTTATAGATTTTAATTTTTACTTTTTGCGAAGTTATTTATGCTAGTACTACACCAGACATGTCTTCTCTGATTTATAGCAAGGAATCTCTAAAGATATTTGATTATAGTTGATGCAGAATGGTAATATTTACAGCAGGAATTTGTTTTTAATTCTGATGGATTCCAAAATTAACCACATCAGGTAGTAAGGTCTTGCAAGACCTCTAGTCCTTGCACTACCATACATTTCTAAACTGAATATTTTTTTCAGATATTATAAATTTCTCAGTTTTACCAAATTGTAATTGAGTAAAGTGGCCTAGAGCCTAGAGCAGGGAAGAAAGATTGTGCCTGTGGAAAAGAAGGGAAGGGCAAAGCAGGCTAAATCCTCAGGGCTGAGCCTTACATGGTATGTGCACAAGAGAGGTCCCAGAATGCTGCAAGCATTTTGCCAGAGAGAGAAAGACCTCGCCTCTTGGGAGGTAGCACAGTGTAATCGTATTGCAAGAGAGCACAGACAAGAGCTTGGTACGCTGAATGCTTTTGCAGAAATGCTTAGATTTAGGTCTTTAGGGATTCTTCAGGTGAAACAGAAAGGGTCTGTCTATGTTTTAGGCAGAACTGAGCAGCTGCCTGCTGGGGATATTTTAGGATTACCTTTTCAGATCTAGGTACCCAATTCCTCTCAAATGTAGCTTTATTAAACAGTACTGCTGTGGTACTTTGAAGCAGAGGTGACTAAGTAGGTATCATTACATTATTAATGACAGTAATGACATGACTGCTAACTTGAATCAGTAACCAGCTTTATCCATTGACAACCTTCAGACCAACAGTAATACTCTTATTTTAGAATTTGGGCTTTGAGGCACAGAATAAATTACTTCCCTGAGAGAGTACCTGTACAACAGCCCTTCAAAAAATCAGCTCTCTGAGCTGTTTCATGCATTTCAGATTCATATAAGCCCCTTGCATTTGCTGTGGGCTAAGGCACCAGACTTGGAAAATGTGAATTAACTTGCCATTCCATGGTATCCTGTTCGTTAGTCTCAGTTATAATTTTACGCTAGACAACCGAGGTAGCAAAGAAAGTCCAAATTCTGTAACCTTACCACTACAGCGTCCCTCTTCCCTGCTGTATAACTCTGGCTTTCAAATACTTGTGTCTGCATTTCCCTGTATAAAATATTCAGGCCTCACGGATCCAGATGCATGATGCATCACATCAAAACATGCCGTATTCCTGCCCGTATTGTTCACTGAAAGAACAGATTTAATTGTCAGGGCTTTGAAGTGTTTCTATAAACACAATGGAATTTTCTAATGATGTGAAATGACTCCAACTTTACCAGAAGAAGATTCATTATGAGGAAGGCTATATGTTTGCACCCAGTTCTTGTGCTATCTCCAATGCTGAATATTGGCTGTAATCTCTGGGGGTCCGTCCCACATTTACACAAATACAGGTTTTATTGGCAAAAAAATGATCAATGCTACAACAAATTCTGCATATCTGAACATCACATCATTTATCCAGCAGAACTTTTTGCAAGTGTCCCACAGCAGGAGAATCCATTTCAGCTCATCCGTTCCCCAAGACTCCTGCAGTCCCTCCAGCCTCATGCCAGATCGCTTCCCTACAAATACAGTGCCATGCACAAGCTGGCCATCGGGTTAATCACCAGAGCAGAGTTCAATACTTTAACTAACACAGAAAAAGCTTGGTGGATCCCTGTGCTATTGCTGTTAAATCCTGACTTTCTGTATGAATGTTTTACTTCCACTGTTTTCATCTAGAATTCCCTCTCTTCCTCCATTTAATTATGTAAGTTGATGCTTGTTTCTTCTGGAGATACTACATGTCATTGTAAAATTTGACAGGGAATGGAACTTTTAAGTTAATTATTTTTAAAGAGGAAGAACAACTTCAGATACAAACCCCATCTTTTAACTATACACAGCTTCAGCTCTCACAGTACATGAGCACACTCTGTTGGATTATTCTGATAATGACTGTGCACATGAAATGGTCGTATTTCTTAAAAGACTTGACACTTCTGTTCACAAGGCAAATCAAGCAATCTTCTTCAGACCAGTCTAGACTAGTCCTCAAATTAAATCTATTCCAAGGGATAAGTTTCTGAATCCAAACTCTTAAAATATTAAATGCAGAAATTATATGTGGATTACTATTTGCAACAAAGACATAAAAAAGGACATTTTCAATGGTAACCAAAAGTCATATTGCCAATAATGTCAAAAATAAGGGAGCATGAATGAGTTGTTTCATTTCTAATTCTCTGTTAGTTTCTACATAATGACTAATGGTTTTCACAATAGATGCTCTAACCTGATGAAAAAAAAGATTTGCTATAACAAACATTTCCTTTTTCTGGAGGGCTGAGTCCTGTGGAAGTATGTGTGTTGCAGAGGCAGACCACTGATCTAATTTATCCTAGTACGTTCCATATCTTCCCCTGATAGAGGGAAATGGGAACAGAGAACACTCGGGTACAGCAGGCCAAACTATGAAATCCCAGTTTGTCCTGGTGAATTTACAAGCGGTCCCAGTGAGGTCATGCCCAGCTATCAGGTTTTACATGATTCCTTTGAATGCATTTCAAGACTGCTTCTGTGGGACCATTCAGACTTCAGAGAAGAGCCCCTCTCGGTTGACATCTAAAACATTGCTAATGCAAAGGTTTTGCTGAATAATGATAGGATTAATGTTCACCATACGCTTACGCGCTTGAAGGGCTTAGTGGAATGATAGGCAATCAGCAACACTTAGAATTGTATTCAATTAGACATTGATATTGCAATGCATGTAGCTTCGAATGTACTTCACACACGGCAATTGCAGTGCCTTTGATGATCACTATGTTTACTTGAATCAAATGTAATCCAGTTTGGGAAAGATTTCCAACTTGCATTTTTATTAAGCATTTTAGCCTCAGTAATTAACACAGTTAGAAACCAGTAATGAGTGGAGACATGTATGTTTTCTTTTGGGTTTTTTTCCTTCGAATATTTAAATGAGGATTATGTAATTGATTTAAGGTCAAATCCAATGTATCATCTCATTAAATTTGAATACTGCATTGCATATGATATACTATTGTCAGCCACGACTGTAACCAATATGACCCAGCACAGCCTTACTGCAATAGAGCTATGCTCATTTTCGTCTCTTCTGGGGTAATTTGTAGATATTCTCTGTATTAGTGGTTAGCTCATATATTTTTGTAGACCAGGAGTGAGGGAATCAAACCCAGTTTGTGTGCAACAGACAGGACCTGAGTATCACCCAGTTACTCCCTGGTAAGAATAAATGTTTACTGGCAGTTCAGTTCAAACTTTATTTATTTTCTCCTGTTTTATTTGAAATCTTGAACAATCACAGAATCACAGAATCAGAGAATAGTAGGGGTTGGAAGGGACCTCTGTGGGTCATCTAGTCCAACCATCCTGCTGAAGCAGGGTCACCTACAGCAGGCTGTATAGGACCTTATCCAGGCAGGTCTTGAATATCTCCAGAGAAGGAGACTCCACAACCTCCCTGGGCATCCTGTTCCAGTGCTCCGTCACTCTCAGAGGGAAGAAGATCTTCCTCATGTTCAGACGGAACTTCCTGTGCCTCAGTTTGTGCCCATTGTCCCTTGTCCTGTCACTGGGCACCACTGAAAAGAGCTTGGCCCCATCCTCCTGACACGCACCTTTCAGATATTTATAAGAATTTATTAGGTCTCCTCGCAGCCTTCTCTTCTTCAGGCTGAACAAGCCCAGCTCCCTCAGCCTCTCCTCGTAGGGGAGATGCTCCAGTCCCCTCACCATCCTTGTAGCCCTCCGCTGGACTCTCTCCAGTAACTCCTCATCTTTCTTGAAGTGGGGAGCCCAGAACTGGACACAGTACTCCAGATGGGGCCTCACCAGGGCAGTGTAGAGGGGAAGGAGAACCTCCCTCGTCCTGCTGGCCACACTCTTCTTTATGCACCCCAGGATTCCATTGGCTTTCTTGGCAGCCAGGGCACACTGCTGGCTCATGGTTAACCTGTCGTCCACCAGAACACCCAGGTCCCTCTCCACAGAGCTGCTCTCCAGCAGGTCCACCCCAAGCCTGTACTGGTGCATGAGGTTGTTCCTCCCCAGGTGCAGGACCCTGCACTTGCCATTGTTGAACCTCATCAGGTTCCTCTCTGCCCAGCTTTCCAGCCTATCCAGGTCACGCTGAATGGCAGCACAGCCTTCTGGTGTATCTACCACACCTCCCAGTTTGGTGTCGTCAGCAAACTTGCTGAGGG